>Ga0207940_1000030_pt1 | contig 46993 bp, 45 predicted proteins | sample LakMenEpi06Jul12_FD_150676 | JGI IMG/M metagenome (GOLD analysis project Ga0207940, IMG submission 150676) | Freshwater microbial communities from Lake Mendota, WI - 06JUL2012 deep hole epilimnion (SPAdes) | ecosystem: Environmental > Aquatic > Freshwater > Lake > Epilimnion/Euphotic zone ... | reverse complement strand
GTGTTTAACATTTTAGGTCACATGGCAAGAAAACGATTTGCGGAGAGATATTAATTCATGGAGCAAAGTAAAGTGGATGCGGAACATAATTTAATCAAGCCTAAAACACTCGAAGAAGTGCGTGCCATGATTCGCTCGCATAAGCGAAATGACTTTATTTTTTCATCGATTGGTTTATTGACCATCACGTTCGCGCTTCTCACATTGCTTATTCTATTTGTAGATCTTGTGATGGATGGTTACCCTAAATTAAATTATCAATTCTTTACCGACTTCCCCTCAAGACGAGCAGCAAACGCAGGTATTTTGTCGGCATGGGTGGGTTCATCCCTTATTATGTTAGTGACCTTTATCACCGCAGTGCCTATGGGGGTGGCAGCTGGAGTGTATTTAGAAGAATACGCGCCTAAGAATTGGTTCACCGATATCGTTGAAATCAATGTTACCAATCTTGCAGGTGTCCCCTCAATCATTTATGGCTTATTAGCGCTTGGATTATTTGTATACACATTCCATCTTGGTCAAACGATTGTCACAGCTGGACTCACACTGGGTCTTTTAATGCTGCCTATTGTCATTGTATCCACACGTGAAGCCATTCGTTCTATTCCTGTTGCTATTCGTGAGGCAGCATATGCTGTGGGAGCCACAAAATGGCAAGTCGTTTTACATCATGTAATTCAATATTCGTTTGGCGGTATCCTCACAGGGATTATTATTGGCATGGCAAGAGCCTTAGGTGAAACGGCACCAATCATTACCGTAGGTGCTTTAACCTTTATTGCATTTCTCCCGCCAGCCCCTTTAACGAGCGTAGCTCCTTTTATTTCTTTTGAATGGCTACAATCAGGATTCACGGTACTACCAATTCAAATGTTTAGCTGGCTCTCAAGACCTGAACATGCATTCCATATTAATGCAGCAGCAGCTGGTGCTGTGATTATCATCCTCACGCTTGTGATGAACGGAACAGCAATTTGGCTCCGTTATCGTATTCGTAAAAATATTAAATGGTAAATTTTATCTACAGGAAAAAAAATGGCACAAAATAAATTAAACATCAAAGCTGAAGCAAAGAATCTTAACTTTTTCTATGCAGATGGCACCAAGGCGCTCAAAGATGTCAGCCTTCCTGTTTATGAGAATAAAATTACAGCTCTCATCGGCCCTTCAGGTTGTGGTAAATCAACATTCTTACGTTGCTTTAATCGTATGCATGATTTATATCCAGGCAATCGCTATGAGGGTCAAATTCTTCTTCACCCAGACAATACAAACGTACTTGCTAAAGGTGTTGATCCTATTGAAGTGCGTATGCGCATCAGTATGGTGTTTCAGAAACCTAATCCATTTCCAAAGTCTATTTATGAGAACGTCGCTTACGGCTTAAGAGTGCGTGGAGAAAGATCAAAATCTGCAGTGGATGACAAAGTTGAGGAGGCATTAAAAGGTGCTTCACTTTGGAATGAAGTTAAAGATCGATTACAGGATTTAGCTTTTAATTTATCGGGTGGCCAACAGCAGCGTCTATGTATTGCGCGCGCACTTGCGACAGACCCAGAAATTATGTTATTCGATGAACCTACATCAGCGCTTGATCCCATTGCGACGGTGAATATTGAAGAACTTATGTCAGGCTTAAAAAATAAGCTTTCCATTTTAATCGTGACACATAATATGCAACAAGCTGCGCGTATTTCTGACTACACGGCCTATATGTATCTAGGTGAGATGATTGAGTTCGATAAGACCGATAAGATCTTCACGAATCCAAGCAAGAAAGAAACAGAAGATTACATTACAGGTAAGTTCGGTTAAGCGTTTTTAAATTGCTTCGGGCTACAAAAAAATTCCTCAAAAAAAATTTAAAGTGGTTTGCCACTTTTTTTATTCTGCTAGGACTTCTTCTTACCAATCTGAATCTCTACCCTTACAATATTTTTTCTCATAGCCTAGGTGTTTTAGGCTGGACGTTCACAGGCTATGTCAATAAAGATCGCGCCATCCTGATTAACTTCGGACTTCAAATTCCTTTATTTATGATTGGCTATTTCAAACTGTTTGGAATGAGTTAAGCAGCTTCTTTGACTTTTTCTGCAATAAGGTTAGCGTAACTTTTAACTTCCTCTAAGTCTTGACCCTCTACCATGACACGAATCTTAGGCTCTGTTCCTGAAGGCCTCAAGAGCACACGACCTTTATTGTTTAGTTTCTCCTCCACACTTCTCACAGCATCCTGAATTGATTTATTTTTTTCTAGGTCAATTTTTTTATGGGTTTCAACATTGATTAACACTTGAGGATAAAGCGGCGAATCTTTAGTGGCATCATGAAGTGATTGATTAAGAAGCCGTAATGATTTTAAAACTTGAAGAGATGCGATGATGGCATCTCCAGTTGAATGCTGATCAAGGGTCAGTATGTGGCCTGAGTTTTCACCACCAATAGACCAACCTTTTTCAAGAAGCGCTTCTAAAACATAACGATCACCTACATGTGCTCTCATAAATTCAACGCCTAGATCCTGAAAGGCTTTTTCAATTGCCATATTAGTCATTAATGTTCCAACCACGCCACCTTTTAATTGATTTTTTGCTTTTAGGGCTTTTGCGATCACTAAAAGAAGTTGATCGCCGTCAACAATATGGCCTAAATGATCTATCATCACCACGCGATCACCATCACCATCAAAAGCAATACCTAAGTCTGCTTTATGTTTTAAGGTAGCTTCCTTAATAGTTTTGGGATGTGTAGAGCCAACATCTAGATTAATATTAAATCCGTTAGGCTCATTACCCACAGCGATAACTTCAGCACCTAATTCAGAGAATATTTTTGGGGCGACATGGTAAGTAGCGCCATGCGCGCAATCTAATACAATTTTAAGACCTCGAAGATTTAGCTTTTCTGGGAATGTACTTTTACAAAACTCGACATAACGACCTTCAGCATCATCGACGCGCTTTGCTTTTCCTAACTCATGAGGCAATACAGTTTTAATAGATTCATTCAAAGCCAATTCAACTTCCGCTTCAAACGAATCAGGTAATTTTTCTCCAGCCTCAGAAAATATTTTAATGCCGTTATCAGGAAATGGGTTATGAGATGCTGAAATGACAATGCCTGCTTGTGACCTTAATGCTTTTGTAAGATAGGCAATCGCTGGTGTTGGCATGGGGCCAGTTAAATATACATCGACACCTGCCGCAATAAATCCTGACTCCAGCGCTGATTCCAACATATAGCCTGACACTCTTGTATCTTTGCCAATGACAACACTTGGATGTTTGATTTTTTCATCTCGATTATTTTTAACGAGAATAGACCCGATCGCAAAACCTAGACGAATAAAAAAGTCAGGTGTGATGGGATCTTGACCCACAACACCTCGAATACCGTCCGTTCCAAAATAATGTCTTGTCATATTTAAGTCGTGCTCTGAGCTACATGAATAATCTTAAGTGCGCTTTGGGTTTCTTTTACATCGTGAACTCGTAATATTTTAGCCCCTTTTAATACAGAAAAGATAGCTGCTGAAATGCTGCCTGATAGATGATCGTCATGATCACCGCTCAAGATTTTTCTAATGAATGATTTTCTGGAAAGGCCTACCAGCATGGGTAAATTTAGCGATTGAAACGATTCAATGTTTTGTAGAAGGTCTATGTTATGTTCGAATGTTTTTCCGAAGCCAAAGCCTGGATCTAAGATAACACGCGATTTATCGATACCTTCATTTGTAAGAAGATTCACACGCTCTTCTAAAAATGATTTCACTTCATTTATCACATTTTTATAAATAGGATTAAGTTGCATTGTCTTAGGTGTACCTTGCATGTGCATTAAACAGATGCCCACATTTGATTTTTTTATTATATCGATAGCATTTGGTTTTTGTAGCGCAAAAATATCATTGATCATCGCCACATCCATATCAATGACTTCTTTCATAACTTCGGGTTTATATGTGTCAATTGATATGGCAATATCAGAAATTTTTTTTATCGCCTCAATAATAGGTGTAATACGCTTTAATTCTTCATCTGCACTGACAGCGTCTGATCCGGGCCGCGTCGATTCTCCACCAATATCGATGATATCAACCCCCTCTTCGATCATTTTTTCAGCGCGCTTTAAAGCTGTATTGAAATCTAAATACATACCGCCATCAGAAAATGAATCGGGTGTGATATTTAATATACCCATTACAAGTGGGCGCTTTAAATCAAAGGAATGTTTATTTAATTGAAGCATTGTAAAAAAACAAAGGCTAGATAAACTAGCCTTGATTTCATTTAGCCCTTGGCGCTCGGCTGAGGAGCTACCGCTACCTTTGTACCTGAAGAACCTTTATCGATCTTCGGAGGATTAGGTGTTTGTTTAGGTTTTGGTGGTCTCGCTTTTTTCCCTGCCATGATGTCATTGATCTGATCTGCATCAATCGTTTCATATTCAAGTAAAGCTTTTGCCATTGCTTCGACTTTGCGACGATTTTTTTCAATCAACTTTCTAGCCACACTATATTGCTCGTCAAGAATACGGCGAATCTCAGCGTCGACTTTTTGTTGAGTTGCTTCAGAAATTGTTTTCGAAGACATCGAACCAAAGAAAGAGTCCTGATCTTGTCCTACGTAGACCATCGTACCTAACTTATCTGACATACCGTAACGCGTTACCATATCACGCGCCAATTTCGTTGCGCGCTCAAAGTCGTTCGATGCGCCTGTCGACATTTGCTTCATGAAAACTTCTTCTGCAATACGTCCGCCAAAGAGAATTGAGATTTCTTCTAGCATCTTATTTTTGTAATTACTAATACGATCAAACTCTGGCAGCTGCCATGTAAGACCGAGCGCCCAGCCACGAGGCATAATTGTCACTTTATGCACAGGGTCTGCGTGAGGTAGTAATTTTGCAACCACTGCATGACCTGACTCATGGAATGCTGTATTCATTCGCTCTTCTTCTCTCATCACGAGTGATTTTCTTTCAGGCCCCATAAAGATTTTATCTTTGGCATCTTCAAAGTCTTGCATATCGACGGTGCGTTTATTTCTTCGAGCGGCAAACAATGCTGATTCATTTACAAGGTTAGCTAAGTCAGCACCTGAAAAGCCTGGCGTACCTCTGGCAATGATGCTTGCTTTCACATCAGGATCTGCTGGAATTTTTCTCATATGTACCAAAAGAATTTCTTCGCGACCTTTAATATCAGGAAGAGATACCATCACTTGTCGATCAAAACGTCCTGGACGTAATAAAGCTTTATCGAGGACATCTGCACGATTGGTTGCCGCAATGACGATCACGCCTGAGTTAGGTTCGAAGCCGTCGAGCTCGACTAAAAGCTGATTGAGTGTTTGTTCGCGCTCATCATTACCGCCACCTGAACCTTGACCTCGATGACGACCTACCGCATCAATTTCATCAATAAAAATAATACATGGCGCACTCTTTTTAGATTGTTCAAACATATCTCTTACACGAGCAGCACCTACACCTACAAACATTTCTACGAAGTCAGATCCTGAAATCGTAAAGAAAGGTACCTTAGCTTCACCCGCAATTGCACGCGCTAGTAATGTCTTACCTGTGCCTGGAGGTCCCACCATGAGAACGCCTCTTGGTATGCGGCCACCTAATTTATGAAACTTGCTTGGATCTTTTAGGAATTCAACAATTTCTGTTACTTCTTCTTTTGCTTCATCACAGCCCGCTACGTCAGCAAATGTTGTTTGATTATTCGTTTGATCAAGTTGTCTAGCTTTACTCTTACCAAATGAAAATGGGCCGCCACCTTTGGAGCCACCTTGCATCTGACGCATAAAGAAAATCCAAACGCCCACTAGAAGAATCATCGGAAACCAAGAAATGAAAATACTCATAAGCACTGATTGCTGTTCTTCAGGCTTAGCTTCCACAATGACATTATTTTTTAGAAGGTCGGACACCAACCAAGGATCAGTGGGAGCATAAGTATTAAATTTCTTACCCTCGCTCGTTGTACCTTTGATTCTATGGTTATCAATCTCAACTTTGGCAATCCTGCCTTCTTTAACCTGCTGCATAAATTGAGAGTAGACAAGTGGTGTATCAGTTTTCGAAGACCCTGAGAACTGATTAAAAATCGTCATGAGAATGAGTGCTATCGCAACCCAGATGGCAATGCTTTTTAGTGTGTTGTTATTCAATTGATGGATGACCTCGTATCATCTGATTTAATCATTTAATTTTAAACCTAATTACGTGACTACATTATGACTTTTTAAGCTTTTGCAAAGCCTAGCAAATAAACCTCACTACTTCGATCACGTGAAGCTTTAGGCTTAACTGTGATAACTTTTTCGAACTCAGGACGCATCTTTTTCACCAACTCATCAAAATCAGCGCCAATAAAGGTTTTGACTAGAAAATGACCGCCTGGTTTCAACCATTGCAAAGAAAAATCTAAAGCAAGCTCAGTAAGATGCATAACACCTGGCTGATCAACTGTCTTTATCCCTGTAATATTGGGGGCCATATCCGAAATTACAAGGTCTATCGCCGAATTATTTAAGAAGGCTTCAAGCTCTCTTAATGAGGCTTCTTCTCTAAAATCTCCCTGAATAAAATCGACCCTAGGAATAGGATCCATAGGCAGTAAATCCATAGCGATAATGTGGCCTTTACCTTGAAGGAGTTTTGCTACTACCTGAGACCAACTTCCAGGAGCTGAACCCAAATCGACGACATTCATACCAGGCTTGATGAGCTTATATTTCTCATGGATCTCCATAAGCTTGTAAGCTGCTCGAGATCGAAAGCCATCTTTCTGGGCTTGTTTAACGAAGGCATCATTTACATGCTCTTGCATCCAAGCCTTGCTAGTTCTTGTTCTTTTCATCTGTTAAAATCGATTCTTTTAGATCTTAAGAAGTTTTCTACCTTGAATTCAAAAGCCATTGCATACCTTCGAAGCTTAGCGCACACATTAAATCCAGTGGTTAGAATTGGGAATAAGGGTTTATCAGCATCAGTCATTAAGGAAATTGAGCTTAATCTTAACGCACATGAGTTGATTAAAATTAAAATTCAAAATGATGATAGATCGGTTCGTGAATCCATGTTAAGTGAAATATGTGAGGCACTTAAGGCAACCGCCGTTCATCATATTGGCTTGCAAATTATTGTTTATCGTCAGGCATCCGAGCCTAAGATCGTTATACCCAAATAATTATCTAATTTTTAAAATCGCAAAAACGCCCAAGAAACACTCAAGCAAATACGCAATACTTGATACGCCATGCCACGTTGTAAATCGATCAGCAAATACGCTCTCCATCACATCTTTCGGCATCGCATCTAATTTGAATTTTTCTAAAAGGGGATTAATACCTAAATGACTGATAAGAATTAAAACGAGCATCAGTACAACCAACCAGAAAAAACTTTGCTTTAATGCATTTGTGCCAAACTGATAAACGCGCTGAATTAACAAAAAAATACTCGTTGCCATACCCACATATGCCATCATCTTAAAAAGCTGGCCCGCAATATTACCTGCAAGTTGCGCCTCAGGAATCAGCTTAAATAATTCATAAGCCACAATACCCACAACCCACAACCCACCTATCCAAAAGGTTGCGGCAATCAGCGCTAAATTTTCTAACCATTGTTTCATGATGTTTTTAGTTTAATACAAAAATGAATTTAATTTACACATACTTGATATCTAATATCTCGTAGGATTTAGCACCCCCTGGCGTATTGACTTCAGCCACGTCGCCAATAGCCTTACCAATAAATGCTTTTGCAATCGGTGAGTTGATTGAAATCTTTTTCTGCTTAATATCAGCCTCATCATCGCCCACAATTTGGTATGTAAAGATATCTTCTGTATCTAGATCTTGCACTTCAACTGTGGAACCAAACACACATTCACTCTCGCCTACAATCGAAGAAGGATCAATCACCATAGCAGTGGAAAGTTTAGCTTCAATTTCTGCTATGCGACCTTCAATAAAACTTTGACGCTCTTTCGCAGATTCATATTCCGCATTCTCAGACAAGTCGCCTTGCGCTCTTGCCTCTGAGATTGCCTGGATGATATTAGGGCGATCAACACTTTTTAAGCGCTGAAGCTCTTCCTTAAGCTGCTCAGCGCCTTTAATTGTCATGGGTATTTGTTTAAGCATATTCATTCCTATTAAAACAAAAACCACGCTCTTTGAATGGAGTGTGGTTTATAAAAATTGAGTGTATTTTAAGTGAGTTCTTTATGCAAGCTTTGGATAGAGTTGACTGTAATTTCTTCCACGAAGTTCATGCCAATACAAGCGGCTTTAGCGCCTGCAATCGTCGTGTAATAAGTCACTTTATTTTGTAATGCATATCTTCGAATTTCATAAGAGTCTGAAATAGCACGCTTATCTTCCGTCACATTCACAATAAAAGAAATTTCATTATTCTTAATCATATCCACAATATGAGGTCTTCCCTCTGCGACTTTATTGACTGGCTCAACATTAAGCCCTGCATCCATTAAAGCTTTTGCGGTTCCTTTAGTGGCAACAATTTGAAAACCTAATGTATCTAATGATTTTGCAATCTCAACCACTTTATGATGGTCTTCACGACGCACACTGATAAATGCTTTTCCATCTTTTGGTAATTTTGTTGATGAGCCGAGTTGAGATTTAATAAACGCTTCCGCAAATGTTTTACCTAGCCCCATGACTTCGCCCGTTGATTTCATCTCAGGCCCTAAAATTGTATCAACGCCTGGAAACTTAATAAATGGGAAGACAGCTTCTTTCACGGAGAAAAATTTAGGCACAATTTCTTTTGTAACTTTTTGTGACTTAAGACTCGAACCTATCATTGCGCGGGCAGCAATTTTAGCTAATTGCAATCCGCATGCTTTAGAAACGAAAGGAACAGTTCGAGAGGCTCTCGGATTTACTTCTAAAACGTAAATCACCTCACCTTGAATCGCGAATTGAACATTCATAAGACCTACAACGTTGAGTGCTTTTGCCATCTCAACTGTTTGCTTTCTTAATTGATCTTGAATTTTTTTAGATAAGCTATAAGGAGGAAGGGAGCATGCTGAGTCACCTGAGTGAACACCAGCTTGTTCAATATGTTCCATAATGCCACCGATAATCACATCTGTACCATCTGATAATGCATCCACATCCACTTCAAGTGCATCGTTTAAAAAGCGGTCAAGGAGTACAGGTGAGTCATGAGAAACTTTTACAGCCTCTCTCATGTAACGTTCAAGCTGGGCTTGTTCATGCACGATCTCCATTGCACGACCGCCTAGAACATAACTAGGTCTCACAACAAGTGGATAACCAATTTCTTCTGCTAAACGAATGGCATCTTCGGGCGTTCTCGCTGTGCGATTAGGTGGTTGTTTAAGTCCAATCGAATTTAGCATTTTTTGGAAGCGCTCACGGTCCTCTGCCATATCAATAGCATCCGGCGTAGTCCCAATAATTGGGACACCTGCACTTTCTAAATCTTTAGCTAATTTCAAAGGTGTTTGTCCGCCATACTGAACAATGACGCCAAGTGGTTTTTCAATAGCAACAATTTCTAAAACATCTTCAAGTGTCACGGGCTCAAAATAAAGTCGGTCTGACGTATCGTAATCCGTTGATACTGTTTCAGGATTACAGTTCACCATGATGGTTTCGTAACCATCCTCACGCAATGCTAAAGCTGCATGGACACAACAGTAATCAAATTCAATACCCTGCCCAATACGGTTAGGTCCGCCGCCTAAAACAATAATTTTTTTTCTGTCTGTGGGTTTTGCTTCACATTCTTCTTCGTACGTTGAATACATATACGCAGTATTTGTTGAGAACTCTGCAGCACAAGTGTCTACACGTTTATATACGGGTCGCACATCATGCTTATGACGATAATGTCTAATATCTTCTTGTTTAACTTTTAGAAGCGTTGCAAGTCTTCGATCAGAAAAACCTTTTTGTTTTAGATGAAATAAATTTTCTTTGGATAAATCTTTAAGAGAAGTGCCTAATAAATCTTTTTCAAGATCAATAATATTTTTAATTTGATAGAGAAACCACGGATCAATATTGGAATGTTCAAATACATCTTCTATCGACATGCCTAATCTAAAGGCGTCGCCAACATACCAAATACGCTCTGGTCCAGGTTCTCTCATCTCTTTAATAATGAGATCTTGATCAGTCGTTTTTTCATCTAGTCCATCTACACCAATTTCGAGGCCTCTTAGTGCTTTTTGAAAAGATTCTTGGAAAGTACGTCCAATGGCCATAACTTCCCCTACGGATTTCATTTGTGTCGTGAGCCTTGAATCCGCTTGTGGAAATTTTTCAAATGCAAATCTTGGAACTTTGGTGACTACGTAATCAATACTTGGCTCAAATGATGCAGGTGTTGCGCCACCTGTAATTTCATTTTTCAATTCATCCAATGTGAAACCAACTGCTAATTTTGCTGCAATTTTAGCGATAGGGAATCCAGTAGCTTTAGAGGCTAAAGCTGACGAACGAGATACGCGAGGATTCATTTCAATGACAATCATACGGCCATCTTTTGGATTGATTGCGAATTGCACATTCGATCCCCCTGTGTCTACACCAATTTCTCGAAGGACTGCAATCGATGCATTACGCATGATTTGATATTCTTTATCTGTGAGTGTTTGAGCAGGAGCTACGGTAATAGAATCCCCTGTATGCACTCCCATCGGGTCTAAATTTTCAATGGAACAAATAATAATGCAGTTATCTTTGGAATCGCGAACCACTTCCATTTCATATTCTTTCCAGCCAAGCAAAGACTCTTCAATCAGAAGTTCTTTTGTAGGAGATGCTTCGAGCCCTCTTTCACATATCTCAATAAATTCTTCACGATTGTATGCAATCCCGCCGCCACTGCCTCCCATCGTAAATGATGGGCGAATAATTGCTGGATAACCGATACCCGCTTGAACTTGAATGGCCTCTTCTAAGCTGTGTGCAATCGCTGATTTAGCAGATCCTAAACCAATTTTATTCATGGCTTCTTTAAATTTTTGTCTGTCTTCAGCTTTATCGATCGCCTCTTTTGAAGCACCAATTAATTCGACTTTATATTTTTTTAAAACGCCGTACTTATCTAAATCGAGCGCGCAATTAAGCGCCGTTTGTCCACCCATGGTAGGAAGGAGTGCATCTGGCTTTTCTTTGGCAATAATTTTTTCGACAATCTGCCATGTGATCGGCTCGATATAAGTCGCATCCGCCATCTCAGGATCTGTCATGATAGTTGCAGGATTAGAATTCACGAGAATGACACGATATCCTTCTTCACGAAGCGCTTTACATGCCTGCGCGCCGGAATAATCAAACTCACATGCTTGACCTATGACAATTGGGCCAGCCCCAATAATAAGTATGGACTTAATATCTTTACGCTTCGGCATAGCCTTTTTTCTTTTTTTCAATAAGATTAATAAAGTGATCAAACAAGTAACTCATTTCAGATGGGCCTGGGCTCGCTTCAGGATGCCCCTGAAAACTAAATGCGGGCTGATCTGATCTTTCAATCCCTTGTAAGCTGCCATCAAAAAGAGATTGATGTGTAGCTACTAAATTTTTAGGAAGTGAAGTTTGGTCTACGGTGAAGCCATGATTTTGACTGGTAATAAATACGCGTTTTGTTTTTAAATCTTGAACGGGATGATTAGCGCCATGATGTCCAAATTTCATTTTGGATGTTTTAGCGCCACTCGCTAAAGCTAAAAGTTGATGGCCTAAACATATACCAAAGGTTGGGTAACCATCATCCACTAATTGTTTAATCGCTTTAATAGCATAATCACATGGCTCAGGATCTCCTGGCCCATTCGATAAAAATACACCATCAGGTTTTAGGCGAATCACTTCTTCGTAAGAAGTTTCAGCAGGCACAATAGTGACTTTACATCGCCTTGAAACCAACATTCTTAAAATATTTTTCTTAATGCCATAATCAAATGCAACAACGTGATGATCTGATTCAAGGTGATTGCTATAACCTTCAGATAATGACCACTCGCCTTGATTGAATGTATAAGGCTTTTTGCAGCTCACGACCTTAGCCAAATCCATGCCAGAAAGTCCTGGAAAGGTTTTTGCTTCTTGGTGCGCTTTTTTATCGTCTTCTGACTCAGCAATAATGCAACCTGCTTGTGAGCCATGCTCTCTTAAATGTCTTGTGAGTTTTCTAGTATCAATATTTGCGATCGCAACAATATGATTTTCTTTTAAGTATTTAGAAAGGGTTTGTTCACTTCTAAAATTACTATCAATCATCGCTAAATCACGAATGATTAAACCGCTGGCATAGACTTTGTCAGATTCGACATCTGCTTTATTAACACCAACATTACCAATATGAGGATAAGTGAGTGTGACTATTTGTTTTGTATAAGAAGGGTCGGTCAGAATTTCTTGATAACCAGTCATCGAAGTATTAAAAACAACTTCACCTGTGGTTAAACCTGGAGCCCCAATTGAAATGCCTCGAAACTTAGTTCCGTCTGCAAGCACTAACACTGCCGACATATTTCGCGACAAAATGACTCTCCAGTATTTGCGAATTCAAGGGTTGGGTACTGGATATACAAAACGGGAGAAGTTTTTAGCAGCTCCCGTTTCAAATATCGTAGATATTATAGTCGATTTAGCGCCTTAATTCAACGCACTAAACCTTGATAAATGGTTTAATTGTCAGAAAGTCCCAAGACCTTCTGCATATCAAAAAGACCTGATTTTTGGTGTGATAAAAATTTAGCTGCCTTTAATGCGCCCTTAGCAAAAGTGGCTCGGCTTGAAGCTTTATGAGTCAATTCAACTCGCTCACCGGTGCCTGCATATAAAACTGTATGGTCACCTACAATATCGCCACCGCGAATTGTTGAAAAGCCAATTGTGGTTTGTTTACGCTCGCCAGTATTGCCAAAACGTTCATACTGCGCTTCTTTTTTAAGGTCCCTGCCGCTAGCTTTTGCAACAGCTTCACCGAGCCTTAAAGCCGTACCTGATGGAGCGTCAATCTTATGTCGGTGATGCGCTTCAATAATTTCAATATCAAAATCATCTTTGAGTAATTGCGTTGCTTTTTCAACAAGCGAAATCAGTAAATTAACCCCTACACTCATATTGGGCGCAAAAACAATAGGTATCGTTTTTGAAGCATCGAGAATCAATTTTTTTTCTTGATCTGAAAATCCTGTTGTACCAATGACATATTTCACTTGATGCGCTTCGCATAATTTCAAATACTCAAGGCTTGCTTCGGGTCTTGTGAAATCGATAAGAACATCAGCAGATGAAATTACTTTTGTGATGTCATGGTCAATTTTAATGCCTGTTGAAATGCCGATAGCCTCGCCTGCATCACGTCCTAATTTATCACTCGACTTATGATCAATAGCCGCTACAAGAGCTAAGTCTTTATCATTAGTAATTTCTTGAATAAGACTCTGGCCCATGCGGCCTGAGGCACCCACGATAAGAATATTTATTTTACTCATACAATTAGAATCCTATTTTTTCTAGCATCAAATCAAAATAATTTGGATCAGTCTCAGCTGGCAATGGCTTCGTATTTTCAGCCTTTGCAGCCTCTGGTTTTGCAACTGCAGGCTCTTTTTTAATGTCTGCTGGAGCGACTTCCGTGACAGGTTTTTTCATCTCTGGCTCTGGAACTTTAACTGGCTCTGGTATATCTTTTTTAGGAGTCACAATTTTTCTGTCTTCTACAGGCACGTCTTTCTTAGGCGGCATAACTTTTTCAATAGGCTTGTCATCATCTTCCCAAAACTTTAATCGATCGAGCATGCTCTTTTCTTTTTGCGCTGGATTTTGATTAGGCTCATTATTCTTAATAGGCACTATCTCTTGACGATCTTCATTTTTATTTGCATTTGCATTAGCAGGAATCACATCGCCTTTTACTTTAGCCAACAAATCTTTTTCAAACATCAAAATAACTCTTCTTTTCTCGATGATTGCACCGTCTTTTTCCATTTGGTAAAAATAATCCCATTGATCTTTATGGAAGCTGTCTGTAATGAGGGGTGTTCCCATCACAAATCGCACTTGGGTTTTTGTCATGCCAGGCTTTAATTGCATCATCATTTTTGAAGTCACTAAATTACCCTGTTGAATAGGCATTTTGTAAGGCTTGATAGAGGGTAAGGAAGGAGAGCAAGCGGTGACTAAAAGACTTAAAACGAGAAGAAATATACGCATTTTTATAACTTTAAACATAATGCGTATTAATATAACATGCTAGACAGTATTCAAAATGCTTCCTAAAGCAAATTTTAAGGTGTTTCAATGGGACAAGATCATAAAGATTTAAAAAAATCAGGGCTTAAAGCAACGCTTCCCAGACTTAAAATCTTAAGTCTTTTTGAGCACAGCGATGCGAAACATCTTTCCGCCGAAGACGTGTATAAACTTTTAATTAAATCTGGTGAAGACGTCGGTCTTGCAACGATTTATCGTGTGCTGACTCAATTTGAACAGGCTGGTCTTTTAATTCGTCACCATTTTGAAAGTGATAAAGCTGTTTTTGAATTAAGCGACTCACAACACCATGATCATCTGGTATGCATGCAATGTGGTCATGTAGAAGAATTTTGTGATGATGAGATTGAAAAGAGACAGAAAATGATTGCAACGAAAAAAGGATTTACTATCCAAGAACATTCGCTCTATATTTATGCTGAATGTAATAGAAACCCCTGCCCTAATAAAGTCTAAACTTGCAACATTTCCTTCGCGTGCGCCCTTGTCGTATCCGTGATCGATACGCCACCTAACATACGCGCAATTTCATCGATGCGCATCTTGTCATCCATCAAATGAATGTGGCTGAGTGTCTGATTATTTTCTTGGGTCTTAGAGACTTTGTAATGATGAATAGCTAATGATGCTACTTGCGCCAAATGCGTGATCACTAAAACTTGTCTTTGATCGTGATGTCCTAGTTCTTTTAAAAGCTTACCTACAATTTCCGCTACACTTCCTCCAATACCTACATCTACTTCATCAAAAATCATACAGGGCACATTCGCTTTAGAAATGGATGCAACACGAATCGCGAGGCTTAGACGGGAAAGCTCGCCGCCTGATGCGGCTTTATGAATAGGTCTCGGTTCTGCGCCCAAATGAGATGCTACCAAAAATTCAATTTGTTCTAATCCATGCGCTGTTGGATCTTGAGGTGTGAGCTTAACTTCAAAACTTCCATGGCTAAAAGATAACTTTTGCATAGCCGCAGTAATATTCTGACTTAATATTTCTGATGCAGTCTTTCGCGCCTTACTTAATAATTGCGCACTGATATTAAAAGCTTCGAGGGCTAATTTTTCTTTGGCATCAATACCGTCATCTGATTCAAAAGACTCGAGTTCGTCCATGCGAGCTTGCCAAGCGAGTAAGGTTGACTCAAAATCTTCAGGCTTAATACGATGCTTCCTGCCAAAATTATGAATCGCTTGAATCCGCGCTTCAATATCTTTAAGCCTTTCTGGATCTAAATCGACTTTTTGTAAATATCTATTGAGTGAACGAAGCAATTCTTCTATTTGAATATTAATAGAATCGATGAGATCCGAAGATTCTTTTAATTTCTCATCAATACTAAGCGCATGAGAAATTTTCTGCTGGACTAAATGAAGCCTGTCAGAAATCGCCGTTTCATCTTTTTCTAAAAGCTCAATACAAAGATTAACATCCTCAATGAGCTCATTACCATGAGACATCATGACATGATCTTGTTGCAGGGTTTCCCAGTCACTCAACGTGAATGAAAATTGTTTTAATTCTCGCAATTTATCTCTTAACTCTGCAAGTTCGTCGCTATAGATTAGCACGTTTTTTTCATACTCAAGTTTTTGCACGTGAAGCTTGTGCCATGCTTGGTAAAGTTGATAAGTTGTGGCTGCAAGATCTGAGTGACCACCAAAGTTATCTAAAATTTGTCTCTGTGCACTTAATTTTAAAAGTGAGTGGTGAGAGTTTTGACTGTAAATATCAACGAGGGACTCGCCTAATTCTTTTAATTGCTGGAGCGTGGCTACCTTGCCATTAATAAAAGCTCTTGATTTGCCATCAGCATGAATGACTCTTCTTAAAATAAGTTCAGCGCCATCAGATTCCAATTCATTTTCTTTTAACCAGTCGATCACTTCTTGATTGTGCTTAATATCAAAGATAGCACTGATATCAGCTTTATCTTGATGAAGCCTGACTACTCCGCCTTCGTTTCTTTGGCCCAAAGCTAAAGACAAAGCATCAATAAGAATGGACTTTCCAGCACCCGTTTCGCCAGTTAATGCTGAAAAACCAGATTTAAAATCTAAGCTCATTTTATCGACAATGACAAAATCAAGGATAGAGAGATTAAGTAACATAGTGCTTTATTAACCCCAGTTTAATTTTTTTCTAAGCATCTCAAAATAACAGTAGTCTTTTGGATGAAGAAACGTGATCATTTTTTCTGCGCGAATAATTTCGACACGATCATGAATCTCAAGCGGTACTTTAAGCTGTCCATCAATACTTAAATAAGATTCATCCATACTCACCACATGAATTTCAATAGCACTTTTACTACTCACTGCAATTGGGCGATTACTTAATGTATGCGGGCTAATCGGCACGATAGAAATTGCCTCTAATTCAGGATGGAGAATGGGCCCGCCAGCTGAAAGTGCGTAAGCAGTTGTGCCTGTTGGTGTTGTCACAACAAGTCCGTCTGATCTTTGCTTGTGGACAAAACTGCCATTGATAGAAACTTCTAATTCAATTAAGCGAGATCCACTTCTTACTACAACATCATTAAGTGCTAATGATTCATGGATACATTTTGAGCCTCTAAAAATTTTAGACTGCAGCAACATTCTTTTGTCTTTATAAGAAGAACCTTGAAATATTTCATCGATAGATTCAAACATGTTGCTTGTATTTAGATCTGCTAAAAACCCAAAACGGCCTTGGTTAATGCCTATTAATGGAATGTCGAAATTCACAAGTGATCTTGCAACCCCCAACATCGTCCCGTCCCCACCCACAACGATGGCGAGATCAGCTTTTTCACCAATCTCTTCTAGATTAATAGCTTTAAAAGCTTGAAATTTTCCGGACTGATGTGTTTTAGCCTCAATAAAAATATTGATATGCTTATTCGTCAAATATTGAGCGAGCTCTAAAAGCTGGGATTCAATGTCAGAAGATTCACTTCCGCTCGCATATTTTCCGATAATTGCGACTGATTTATAGAGACTTTCCATAATTGAATTAAAGCATACTTAGGATGAAAGAATATATAGCAATTTAATAAAGAAAAATTAGTATATTAAGCATTCATTTTCAAAAGTACCGCATGCTAGAATGGCTTATTACACTATGAAAATTAGGCTTTACTGACTATTTTAAAGCATAACGATTTATATGAATAACCCTATTTGATGATGCTAGATAAGCGCGCCCAAATTCTTCTAAAAACCCTCATTGAGCAACACATTTATGATGGGCAGCCCGTGGGATCTAGAACCCTTTCTCAATCGTCCGGCCTTGACCTAAGTCCAGCCTCTATTCGAAATACTATGAAAGATCTAGAGGATCTTGGTTTTATCACAAGCCCCCATACTTCAGCAGGAAGAATTCCTACGCAATTAGGTTATAGGCTCTTTGTAGATTCTCTTCTAACTGTAAAACCTTTGGATGACAAAATCATTAGCTCATTAAAAGATCAAATGAATATTGGTGACAATAAAAAAATTATTAATAATGCTGCGGATATTTTATCAACACTGACACATTTTGCTGGTGTAGTTCTTATTCCTAAGGCTAAGAAAACAACCTTTAAACATTTAGAATTTATAGGCTTATCTGAGAAAAAAATTCTTGTCATTATTGTGACAAATGACGGCAATGTTCAAAACAGAATTGTCATGACAGAAAAGCACTACTCTCATGATGACTTAGTTGAGGCTGCAAATTATTTTAATCACAACTTTAGTGGCAACACTTTTGCTAAAGTTAAAGATACACTCGTGGATGAATTATCTAAAATGCATGCTGATATGATTAAACTTATGACGGCAGCTATTGAAGTCGGTAATGATGTCATTTCGCCAGAGAGCGGATCGATCGTAATCACAGGACAAAATAATCTTATCCAATCTGAAGAGCTCGCAAAAAATATATCCAGCTTAAGAAAAATTTTTGAGATATTTGAAAAGCGAACAGCCCTTATGAAACTTCTTGATCAAAGTCAACTTGGAGAAGGCATTCAAATTTTTATTGGAAATGAATCAGGCTATTCGTCTCTAGATGAATGTAGTCTCGTTACATCTCCTTATGAAACAGATGGTGAAATTGTAGGCACCCTTGGTGTGATTGGTCCTACAAGAATGGCTTACGAAAGAGTCATTCCGATTGTCGATATCACAGCAAAACTTCTTTCTAACGCATTGAGTCAACACTAAAATGAATTACTTCACAAAAGAACCGCAATACCAACATGGCGATCCACCCAAAATAGGCGTAATACTCGCAAACTTAGGAACCCCTGATTCCTTGAGTACGCATGCTGTAAGAAGATATTTACAACAATTTCTCATGGATCGAAGAGTAGTCGAAGTGCCTCGATTTATTTGGTGCTGGATACTTCATTTCATTATCTTAGTATTTAGGCCAGGCAGTTCAGCAAAAAAATATGCAAAAGTTTGGACTAAAAAAGGCTCTCCACTTTTAGTCAATGCCACAAATCAAACAAAAGCATTAACCGCAAAAATCAAAAAGTCAGTATCTCAGCCTATTGAAATTGAATTAGGAATGTCATATGGCAATCCTTCAATGAAAAATGCGGTCCTCAAATTAAAAGAAAAGAATTGCACTAAAATTCTCTTGCTTCCGCTCTATCCTCAATATGCTGCTTCATCAAGTGCGTCAGCAATGGATGCGCTATGGCGTGTGCTTCTTAAAACAAGAAATGTGCCAGGAGTAAGAACCGTTAGGAATTACCACGATCATCCTCTTTACATTAACGCGCTTAAATTATCCGTCCTGCAATTCTGGAAAAAAAATGGAAAGCCCACAAAGTTAGTCATGAGCTTTCATGGCATTCCAAAAAAATCACTGATGCAAGGCGATCCTTATCATTGTGAATGCTATAAAACTGCCCGCTTACTTGCTGAGGCTTTAAAATTAAAGGAAAGCGAATATATAGTCTCTTTCCAGTCCCGCTTTGGCAGGGCTGAATGGCTAAAACCTTATTACGCTGAAATGATGGCTGATCTCGGAAAAAAGAAAGAAAAGAATGTTCATGTGATTTGTCCAGGCTTCTCCAGCGACTGCTTAGAAACCTTAGAAGAAATTAATATTGAGGGTAGGCATATTTTCTTAAGCAATGGCGGTAAAAACTTTAGTTATATCCCTGCTCTCAATGACAATCCAGATTGGATTGATGCGATGCAAGGTATAATTTTAGAAAATTTACAAGGCTGGATTGATAAAAACTGGACAGCTAAAAAAGAAGCTAACAATTCAGCAATCACAAAAAAAAGAGTTACGCTTTTAGAAAAGAAACAGTCTTAATTATTTAAAGACAATCTCATTATGATAATACTTACGGGTGGTGCTGGCATGATTGGAAGTGTCATTGCTTGGCATCTAAATAGCATTCTCGACAGAAAAGATATCATCGTCGTTGATGATATTCAGCATCAAGATCAATGGAACAATTTAAATAAGCGAACATATATTGATTACCTTGATAAAGATGATCTATTTCCTTGGCTTGAAAAAAAACAAGAAATTGAAGCTATTATTCATATGGGGGCTATCAGCGCTACAACTGAAACAGATTTTAATAAGCTTTTAAACCAGAATATTCGTTACAGTCAAAATCTATGGCGCTATGCAAGCGATCATAACGTGCCTTTTCTTTATGCAAGCTCCGCAGCTACTTATGGCGGAGGAGAATTTGGCTATGATGACAATGAAGCCGAGCTCAGAAAACTAAGGCCTCTAAATGCTTATGGGTATTCAAAACAATTTTTCGATCAATGGGCAGTGCAACAAGTCCTCGCAAAAGAAAAAACACCTCCTCAATGGTGTGGATTTAAATTCTTTAATGTCTATGGTCCAAACGAGTATCATAAAGATAGAATGGCAAGCGTTGTATTTCATGCATTTAATCAACTTAAAACAGAAGGTGAAATTAGACTCTTCAAGAGCGATCGTCCTGACTATAAAGATGGTATGCAATTAAGAGATTTTGTATATGTAAAAGATGCTGCAGCAGTTGTTTTACATTTTTTAAGTCACAAAAAACATTCAGGTATCTATAATGTAGGCACAGGAAAAGCTTCAAGCTTTAAAGCACTTGCTGAATCGCTTGTGAAAAGTGTTAAGGGCGATCTAAATACAATTAAATATATTGATATGCCAAATGATCTTAAGGGAAAATACCAATACTTTACTGAAGCTAATATAAAAAAACTAAAAGATGCTGGATACACAAAGCCTTTTCTTAGCATTGAAGAAGGCGTTGAGGATTACGCAATAAATTATTTAACTAAAAGTGATACTTACGCATGAGTAATGAAAATTTAAAGAAAATTGAATCTATTTTTAAGAAGCATCAAGACACGATTCAAAAATTAACTTCGCTTATTCCACAGATCAATGAAGTTGCAAGTCTTATTAAAAAAACAGTTCACTCAGGCGGTAAAGTGCTGATCTTTGGAAATGGCGGCAGCGCGTCTGATAGCCAACATATTGCAGCAGAAATTGTAGGTAGATTTGTTAAAGAGCGTAAAGGACTGCCTGCTATTGCATTAACGACAGACACTTCGATTATTACCGCTGTCGCAAATGATTATGGCTATGAGCATATTTTTTCAAGGCAAATCGAAGCGCTATGTTTGAAAAATGATGTAGTGATTGGTATTTCCACATCAGGCAATAGTAAAAATGTCATTAAAGGGCTAGAAAAAGCAAATACATTAGGTGCCATTACAATTGGCTTAACGGGTGGCGATGGTGGTCTCATTAAAAAAATATCAACACACGCTATCGTTGTAGACTCAAACGAAACAGCAAGAATTCAAGAGGCACACATTCTCATTGGACATACGCTCTGCGAACTCATTGATGAAGGTCAATAGCTTATGAGTGAAATTGACATTATTAAAAATAAATTTAATGCACAAAAAAAGTGGGCTTTAGTTGTGGGTGATTTAATGTTAGATCGCTATTTAATAGGTAGCGTCTCAAGAATCTCACCCGAAGCGCCTGTTCCAGTTGTCAGATTAAAAGAGTCATTTGATCGTATTGGCGGATCAGGTAATGTGGCAGCAAATTTAGCTCAGCTTGGTATCAAAACAATTTTAGCTGGTCAAATTGGTGATGATGTAGATGGTAAAAAGTTACTTGATATTCTCAAGAAAAATCATATTGGTGTAGATGGTATTGTCAAAGACAAAAATCCAACAACCACAAAAACACGGATTATTGGCGAACACCAACAAATGATGCGAATTGATCAAGAAGCCACAGCAGATTTGATTGATTCTAAACCGCTCATTAAAAGAATATCAACGCTTCTTAATAAAAAACCTTCTATTGTTATATTGTCTGACTATGCAAAAGGAGTTTTAAGCGAAGCGCTATGCCAACATGTTATTAAACTTGCAAAATCTAAAAAAATACCAGTACTTGTTGACCCTAAAGGTATTAATTACAGTAAATATAAAAATGCAACTGCGATAACTCCAAACAAAAAAGAAGCTATCGAAGCTTGCCATATTCATGTCACAAAAAATACGAACTTTTTAACACCTCTTCTAAAATTAAAAAAATCTCTTAATTTGCAATTCATTGCCATGACAAAGGGAGAAGATGGTATCGATTTAATACAAAAAAATACTATTAAAAACTTGCCTGCCGTCAATCAACAACAGGTATTTGATGTCTCAGGGGCCGGCGATACTGTTATTGCAACTCTTGCAGCATGCATGATTGCAAAGATGCCTATTGAGACTTGCCTAAATATTGCAAATGTAGCTGCAGGTATAGTAATTGGAAAATTAGGGACGATACCTATCACGCTTCAAAACCTTATAGAAACTTTAAGCTCTAAGCATTCCGAACAAGAGAAAAAAATTCACTCCCTCTCAGCTCTAATGGAACAAGTTCTTATTTGGAAAAAACAAAAAAAGAAAATTGTATTTACAAATGGCTGTTTTGATATTCTTCACGCAGGGCATGTGACCTATCTAGAAAAAGCTAAAAAACTAGGCGACGTCCTTATCTTAGCTCTTAACAGCGACTCGTCAGTCACAAAGCTAAAAGGTAAATCAAGGCCTGTCATTCACCAAGAAGATCGAGCAAGAGTTCTTTCGGCACTTTCTTCTGTGGATAGTATTATCATTTTTAGCGAAACAACACCGCTTCATTTAATAAAAAAGATTCAGCCTGATATTTTAGTTAAAGGTAGCGATTATAAAAAAAATCAAGTTGTAGGCCACCAAGAATTAAAAAAATGGCATGGAAAAGTTGAATTAGTTTCTGTTGTACCAGGTAGAAGCACGAGTGCTATCCTCAAAAAAATCTCTTAAGATTTTGAACCCAAAAAAAATTCTCATTATTGGACCATCATGGCTTGGTGATATGGTTATCGCACAAAAGCTATTTAAGGTCATTAAAGATATTTATCCTGATAGTGAGCTTCATGTAGCCTCTCCCGCTTGGACGATTCCCTTGGTGACTAGAATGCCTGAGGTTGACCAATCTATTTCATTGCCTTTTTCTCACGGTGAGCTAAATATATTAAAACGCTATCAGATTGCTAAAGTTTTGAAGCTGGAAGGTTATTCACAGGCTATTGTCTTACCGAATTCATTTAAGTCAGCTCTGATACCATTTTTTGCAGGCATTTCAAAGCGCACTGGTTTTTTAGGAGAAGTGCGTTTTGCTTTAATTAACGATCGCATTAAAAAAGATCCTTCACTGTATAGAACGGTTGACCAATTTTTAGCGCTTGCACCAAAATCAAAAAGCACTAAGGTGAGTTTATCGACATACCTTATCTCAAAGCCTAGTCAGGGTAAAAAACTTTTGCCAGGTAAATTAAGCGGGTCTGATAAAGTTCTTGGTATTGCCCCTGGTGCTGAATACGGTGAGTCTAAAAGATGGCCTATTGAGTATTTTGCTGATGTAGCAAATGAGGCTATACAAAAAGGATGGGTAGTTATTTCATTAGGCTCTACTCACGATCAAGATTTAGGAAAAACTTTAGATCGACTCACAAAAAACAAAGTGATTAATCTGATCGGCAAAACTAAACTTGAAGAGGTGATTGATGTAATGAGTTTATGCCAAACGTTCTTAAGTAATGATTCCGGACTTATGCATGTGGCGGCAAGTTTAAATATTAAACAAGTCGCTATTTTTGGCTCTTCTGACCCTAAAAAAACCCCACCATTGAGTAGGCATGCAAAATTAGCTTATCTCGATCTCTCATGCAGCCCTTGCTTTGAAAGAATTTGCCCTCTTCAACATACCAATTGCTTAAAAAATATTAAGCCTAGTGAGATTATAAAAAAACTTATTTAACGATTTAGATCGTTTAGCTTTTGATAGACTTCAATTTTATTTTCTTCGCAAAAATGTTTCCACTCGAAGAAATTTGTCCAGTCACTTAAAAAAATAAAATCTAAATTATTCTTCTTTGCAACTTGATAGTCATATTTTGAATCGCCAATAAATAAAGCAGGCGCTTGTCCTGTAGATTTTTTTAATTCGCGCGCCACAATTTCTTCTTTAGAATCAGGGCTTCCAAAAATACCAACATCAAAATATTTTAATAATGATTTTCTAGAAAAAAGCCGAATAATTTCTTCTTGATCACCACCGGAAACAATCATCCAGTGAGCCTGTTTTGTTTTTTCTCTAAGATTTTCTAGGCCTTCAGCGATATCACAATTTTCAAGGAGTCTCTCAACTTCAATGTTTAATTGTCTTAGCAAATGATTCATGGCTGACTCATCTGCTGGCTTTTTAAGTATGGTCTCTAAAAAATAAGCAAATTTAATGTTTCTAGATATACCTGTATATTCGATGTGATGGTTAACTAGCCTCATAGCATCTTCTTCGGATGCTCCGAATTCTAGTGCAGTTAACCGATATGCTTCTATTTTTAAAAAGTTTGAATTTAGAACAACCCCATCACAATCAAATAGGATTGTTTTATATTGGGAAATAGGCAGCATTATTTTTGAATAATGCTAAAGACGTTGAATCGCACTGGCTTCTTTTGCTAGTTTTGTAATTTCTACCCAATTTTTATTTGCGACAAGATCTTTTGGGGTTAACCAAGTTCCGCCGCAGACAGGAACATTAGGCAGACTCAAAAAATCTGAAGCTGACTGAACAGTTACGCCACCTGTTGGACAAAACTTAACGTCAGAAAATGGGCCTGCAAATCCTTTTAGAAGATTAATACCGCCTACTGCAACTGCGGGGAAAAGTTTTAAGAAATAATAACCATCATTATTAGCCATCATAACTTCGCTTCCTGTCGATACCCCTGGCAATAAAGGTAGTCCAATATCCAAACAATGCTTTCCTATTTCACTTGTATAGCCTGGACTCACTGCAAACTGACAACCAATTGACTTTACGGCTGAGGCATCTTCTTTAGTTCTTACTGTTCCAGCTCCAACGATAGCCTCCGGCAGATGCTTAATAATTCTATCCATAGCCTCCATAGCGCATGCAGTTCTTAAAGTGACTTCTAAAACTTTAATACCACCTTCGAGAAGAGCTTCTGCCATAGGCACGGCATCTTCAACTTTATCAATCACAATCACTGGTATCACTGGTCCATAATTTACTAAATCTAATGTTTTCATATTGTCCTTATATTATCAAAGCCATGTGACTGCCCCTTCTTCGGCAGATAGCACATTTTTTCTCATGCCCGCGAATAACTCGCGGCCAATATCATGAGCATTATCATTTCTATGTTTGTCTGAGAGTACTTCATATTCTCTTTCATGCCATGTATCTTCATCAACTAAAACATTGAGAGTCCCTACCAACGCATTCAATCGGATCGTATCCCCGTTGCGGATTTTTCCAATAGGTCCATTTGCTGAAGCCTCTGGACTTAAATGAATTGCGGCTGGAATTTTACCTGAAGCGCCACTCATTCTTCCGTCCGTAACTATTGCCACTTTAAACCCTTTATTTTGAAGCACAGCTAGAGGTGGTGTAAGTTTATGTAATTCTGGCATTCCATTTGCTTTAGGTCCTTGGAATCTAACGACTGCAACAAAATCTTTTTCAAGCTCTCCTCTATCGAACGCGCTTAAAAGCTCTTCTTGTGTATCAAAAATAATTGCAGGGCCTTCGATAATGTAACGATCTTCTGGTACAGCAGATATTTTAATGACTGATCGTCCGAGATTACCATTTAGCAATTTAAGTCCACCCGATTCACTGAATGGGTGATCTGCAGTTCTGACTATAGTGTCATCACCACTTTTTTTAGGGAGGTCAGTCCAAATAATTTTGCCGTTTTCTTTGCTAGGTTTTTTTGTATATTCTTTTAAGCCACCTTCACTGATAGTCATCACATCCGGATACATACATCCAGTCTCAATGAGCTCACGAATCACAAATGCAGGCCCGCCTGCGGTTTGAAATTCATTGACATCAGCTTTGCCGTTTGGATAAATACTTGCTAATAATGGCGTTGACTTCGCAAGATCATGAAAATCTGTCCAGTCAATAATAATGCCTGCAGCTCTTGCAATCGCGACCCAATGAATAAGATGGTTTGTTGATCCGCCAGTTGCTAGTAAGGCTGCCATCGCATTGACTATCACTCGCTCATCTACTAATTTACCAATAGGTTTGTTATGTTTATTTTTAATAATATTCAGGAGAGATCGCACCGACTCGCGCGTAATTTCTTCTCTAATATCTTCCCGTGGATGAATAAATGCAGCGCCCGGAATATGAAGGCCCATAGCCTCCATCAACATTTGATTGCTATTTGCAGTTCCATAAAATGTGCACGTACCTTCACCATGATAAGCAGCAGACTCAGAAGCCAGCAGTTCTTCACGCCCCACTAATCCTTGTGCATATTTTTCACGTACTTTAGATTTTGAAGTATTGTCGAGGCCAGTAGACATTGGTCCTGCGGGCACAAAAATTGTAGGTAAATGTCCAAAATGCAAAGCGCCGATTAATAAACCAGGGACAATTTTGTCGCAAATACCCAGCATTAGAGCGCCATCATACACATCATGTGATAATGCAATTGCTGAAGACATCGCAATAGTATCTCGAGAAAATAAACTTAATTCCATACCTGGTTCGCCTTGTGTAATTCCATCACACATGGCAGGGACACCACCTGCTACCTGAGCAGTAGCATCTAGCTTATTCGCTTCATCGCGAATAATTGAAGGATAATTTTCATAAGGCTTGTGCGCTGAAAGCATGTCGTTATAAGCCGTCACAATCGCAATATTAGGTTTCTTCTCACTAACAATTCTTAATTTGTCATTTTTAGGAAGAGCGGCGATTGCATGTGCCACGTTAGCGCAACCTAAGCGATCTGCTCCTCGCTGCCTTTGAAGCATGGCATCTACGCGCGCCAAATAAGCAAGGCGTGTTGGTCTACTTTTTTCTTTAATTCTCTCGGTAATTTCGACTATGGAATTTTTCATTTAATAGATTCGTTTGGTTGAATGAATAAAAATTTCTCTCTATGACAGATTATCCTAGAAACACTCAGTAAGCGTCAAACGATTAAATATGAATTAATTATATAAATGATTTATAGGCATTGATTTATATGAGAAAATTCTTTATATGGTTCGCATACTTATCATTAAAACATCCTCACTAGGCGATATTGTTCACTGTTTACCAGTCATTAATGATATTAAATATTTTGTTCCTGAGAGCTCGATTGATTGGCTGGTAGAGGAATGCTTCGCAGATGTGCCGAGACTTCATCCAGGAGTTGACTCTGTTATTACGATCTCTTTGAGAACGTGGAAAAAAAATCTTAGAAAAAAGTCAACTTGGATTGGACTGTATAAATCTATTAAGGCTATCCGAGAAAATCATTACGACATTATTATTGATTTTCAGGGTCTTTTAAAAAGTGCTTTTTTTACTCTTTTTACTCGTGGGGATATTCATGGTTTTGATAAAACCTCTATCCGAGAAGGAGCCGCCTCTTACTTTTATAAATTCACACATACTGTATCAAAGCAAATTCATGCAGTTGTTCGGAATCGAGAATTAGCCTCTAAATGTTTTCAATATGAATTGTTAGATCAGTCAGCTCATTTTGGATTAGAGATTCATAATATCAACAACTTCAATCTTTCTGAGCGCTATGTCGTTCTGATTCATGGATCTAGCAAAAAATCAAAGCAATGGCCTAAGGAGCATTGGCTCAAAGTTATTCAATTTTTCAATGGGCTAGGTTTAAGGGTCCTTTTGCCATGGGGTAATCTTGAGGAATATCATTTTTCTAAAGCTCTCCGCAAAGCCTCAACTAATTCTTTAGTGCTGCCTAAAATGAATATCAGTGATCTCGCTAATGTTATTTCAGGAGCTAAATGCATCATAGGCGTTGATTCTGGACTCACCCATCTTGGCAATGCCCTGGGTATTCCAACGATTGGCCTTTATATGGATAGCAACCCTTACCTCACTGGCGTTTATCCTAACATTAAGGTGCCATCAGTTAACCTAGGTGAGATAGGTGTGACGCCCACCCCAGAATCCACGATTTCTCAAATTGAAGCAATTATTTAACTCTACCCTCTTGAAATTTACTACTTCACCCCCAAATTTGTTTTAACCCGCAGTATTTTCAAAAGATTTAAAAGGTAAAAATATGAACGCAGAAGATAAAAATAATACTCCCATAGATGAGTCAGAAAATCATTCAGATCAATCTACTACTGATAGTCCAGAAGATAAACTAAAGCTCCTCGAAGAAAAATTAGCTGAAGCTGAAGCGCAGGTTCTTTATGTTAAAGCTGAGGGCGAGAATATAAGAAAACGTTCTATTGAAGATATCGATAAAGCTAGAAAATTTGCACTAGAAAGATTTAGCGGCGAATTACTTTCTGTGAAAGACAGCCTTGATGCTGCCCTTACTGTTGAAAATGCGAATCTCGAGAGCTATAAAAACGGGGTTGAGCTTACACAAAAACAATTAATCAATGTATTTGAAAAATTTGGTATCAATGAGATTAAAGCATTAGGTGAAAAATTTGATCCTAATCAACATCAGGCGATCAGTATGGTGGAATCAGAAGAAGAGCCAAATAAAATTTTAACAGTGCTTCAAAAAGGTTATCTATTGAACGAAAGAGTCATAAGACCAGCTTTGGTAACCGTCTCAAAAACTAAAAGTACATAAGCTCTTGAAATATTCAAGATCATCCCAATTATAGATCTATCAAATTAAACAGATTTTTTAAGGAAAAAAAATGGCTAAAATTATCGGTATTGACTTAGGAACAACAAACTCCTGTGTGGCTGTCATGGAAGGCGGGAAGCCTAAGGTGATTGAAAATGCGGAAGGTGCTAGAACTACTCCTTCAATTATTGCCTATCAAGATGATGGCGAAATCCTAGTTGGCGCGCCAGCAAAAAGACAGGCAGTCACAAATCCAAAAAATACGTTGTTTGCTGTAAAGCGATTAATTGGTCGTCGTTTTGAAGAAAAAGAAGTACAAAAAGATATTGGCTTAATGCCATATGAAATTTCAAAAGCTGACAATGGTGACGCCTGGGTAACAGTGCGTGATCAAAAAATGGCCCCACCCCAAATCTCAGCTGAAGTCTTAAGAAAAATGAAAAAAACGGCTGAAGACTATTTGGGTGAAGAAGTCACAGAAGCTGTAATTACAGTTCCTGCTTACTTTAATGATAGTCAACGCCAAGCAACTAAAGATGCCGGCCGAATTGCAGGTCTTGAAGTTAAACGTATCATCAATGAGCCTACCGCAGCTGCACTTGCTTTTGGTTTAGATAAACAAGAAGGTGATCGAAAGATTGCAGTATATGACCTAGGTGGCGGGACGTTTGACGTATCCATAATTGAAATTTCTACTGTGGATGGCGAACATCAATTTGAAGTGCTTTCAACCAATGGGGATACATTTCTTGGTGGCGAAGACTTTGATAATCGCTTAATTGATTTCTTGGCAGATGAATTTAAAAAAGAAAATGGGCTCGATTTAAGAAATGACTTGCTTGCTAAACAACGCCTTAAAGAAGCAGCTGAAAAAGCAAAGATTGAACTTTCAAGTAGCCAACAAACTGAAGTTAATCTTCCTTATATTACTGCTGATGCGAGCGGCCCAAAACATCTTGTCGTTAAAATCACGCGCGCAAAGTTTGAGTCTCTTGTAGATGATCTTATCGAAAGAACAATTGAGCCTTGCAAAGTTGCAATGAAGGATGCGGGCGTTTCTGGAAGTGACATCACAGATATCATTTTAGTGGGTGGGCAAAGTCGCATGCCTAAAGTCCAAGAAAAAGTAAAAGACATCTTTGGTAAAGAGCCAAGAAAAGATGTCAATCCTGATGAAGCCGTAGCTGTGGGCGCTGCAATTCAAGGAGGTGTTCTTCAAGGTGATGTAAAAGATGTGTTGCTTCTTGATGTTACTCCATTGAGCTTAGGCATTGAAACACTAGGAAGTGTTATGACTAAACTTATTAAGAAAAATACTACCATTCCTACAAAGGCATCTCAGGTATTCTCAACAGCGGAAGATAATCAAAATGCTGTGACAATTCATGTGCTTCAAGGTGAGCGAGAGGTTGCTTCAGGCAATAAGAGCTTGGGTCAATTTAATTTGACTGACATACCTCCTGCACAAAGGGGTTCGCCGCAAATTGAAGTAACATTCGACATCGATGCTAATGGTATCTTGCATGTATCAGCTAAAGATAAAGCTACTGGCAAAGAAAATAAAATTACGATTAAAGCAAATAGCGGGCTTAGCGAAGAAGAAATTAAAAAAATGGAAGATGATGCCGTTAAGTATGCAGATGAAGACCGTAAAATTAGAGAGCTTGTAGATGTTAAAAACTCTGCAGATGGCATGATTCATTCAGTAAAAAAATCTATCACCGACCATGGAGATAAACTAGATGCTGCAGAAAAAGAAAAAATTGAAACTGCTATAAAATCTCTAGAAGAATCTTTGAAATCTGACAATAAAGAAGAGATTGAAGCTAAAACAAAAGAGCTTATGGAATCATCGCAAAAACTAGGTGAGAAAATATATGCCGAACAACAAGCACAACAACCTAACTCTAACTCAGCACCTCAGGAAGAAAAAACGGTGGATGCTGAAGTTGTTGATGCTGAATTTGAAGAAGTAAAGCAAGACAAACAAGACAAATAACCTTTAACCACTAAAACAACATCAGAAATTCTGATGTTGTTTTATTATTTGAAAAAATACCATGGCAACTAAAAAAGATTATTACGAGATTCTTGGTGTATCTCGTGACGCTTCAGAAGATGAAATAAAAAAAGCTTATCGTAAGCTTGCGATGAAATTTCATCCTGATCGAAATCCTGATAATCCAAAAGCTGAAGAAAATTTTAAAGAAGCTAAAGAAGCTTACGAAATACTGTCGGACTCACAAAAAAGAACAAGTTACGATCAATATGGTCATGCAGGTGTAGATCCCAGCATGGGTGGCCCTGGATCTGGAGGATTTTCAGATTTTAATGACGCCTTTGGTGATATCTTTGGCGATATTTTTGGCGGTGGTCGTGGCGGTCAAAAATCTAATGTATATCGAGGGGCTGATCTTCGATACAACATGGAAATCAGTTTAGAAGATGCGGCAAAGGGAACGGAAACAAAAATACGCATCCCTGTCATGACTTCTTGTGAGCCATGTAAAGGGAGTGGCGCTAAACCGGGCACACAACCCGTCTCTTGTGATACATGTCATGGCCATGGCCAAGTCCGAATGCAACAAGGGTTTTTCTCTGTACAACAAACATGTCCTAAGTGTCATGGAACTGGAAAAATTATCAAAGAACCCTGTTCAACTTGTCATGGAGCTAGCCGTGTCAAACAAACTAAAACACTATCCGTCAAAATTCCTTCAGGCATAGATGAAGGCGATCGTATTCGATTGTCAGGTGAAGGTGAATCCGGCATAAATGGTGGTCCACCAGGAGATCTTTACGTTGTAGCTCATCTTAAAAAACATGATTTATTTGAACGTGATGGTGGAAATTTGCATTGCGAAATGCCAATCAGCTTTTCTACTGCAGCTCTTGGTGGTGAAATTGAAGTACCCACTTTAGACGGACATGCAAAAATGAAAATCCCTGCTGAAACACAAACTGGCGCTGTATTCAGATTAAAAGGTAAGGGCATTAAACCATTAAGACAAAGTTCACCTGGTGACCTTCATTGTCATGTTTCTATAGAAACACCCGTTAAGCTGACAGACAGACAAAAAGAATTGTTAAAAGAACTTGAAGAAATCAATCAATTAGATCGAGGCAAGCACAGCCCAAAATCAAAGGGTTGGCTTGATAAAATGAAAGGCTTATTTGATTAATTAAAAAGTACCTGCTTGAATTAACTCAATTTTATAGCCGTCTGGATCTTCAATAAAAGCAATTACCGTTGTCCCATGTTGCATCGCACCAGCTTCACGAACAACTTTTCCACCTTTACTTTTAATTAGCTCGCAAGTTTTATATGCGTCTTCAACTTCAATTGCAATATGCCCAAAAGCGTTACCTTTATCATATGATGTAACACCCCAATTATAAGTAAGCTCAATCACAGCATGGTCTTTTTCATCTCCAAAACCCACAAAGGCTAACGTAAATTTTCCCTCTGGATACTCATGAAGTCTTAAGAGTTTCATGCCTAAAATATTAGTATAAAAAGTGAGTGATTTTTCCAAATCACTCACACGAATCATGGTATGAAGGACACGCATATCTAATTCACTTTGTCTTTCTGCAGTTGATGATATTTGAGCATAAGATCTTCTTTAGACTCTGTGTATTCAGGATGGAGAGGAATACAATCTACCGGGCATACTTCTTGGCATTGAGGCTTATCAAAATGTCCAACACATTCCGTACATAACTGTGGATTAATTTCGTAAATATTAACGCCCTGATAAATTGCATTATTTGGACATTCAGGCTCACATACATCACAGTTAATACATTCGTCCGTAATCATTAATGCCATGATTAACGTCCAGTTTTTTTCATAGCATCCTTGACGATTGGAGATACAAATTGCTCTATATTCCCACCTAAGGTAGCGACTTCTCTAACTAAGCTCGAAGATACAAAAGTAAATTGCTCAGAAGGTGTTAAAAAAAGCGTTTCAACATTTGGATATAATTTACGATTCATGCCTGCTAATTGAAACTCATATTCAAAATCAGAAACAGCTCTGAGCCCTCTAATAACAACTTGAGCATTTTGTGCTTCAACAAAGTCCATTAAAAGTCCATTAAAACCAATAACTTCAATTTCTTTGTACTCTTTAAATACAGCCTTCACTAAGCCTACTCTTTCCTCAAAAGAGAAAAAGCATTGTTTACTTGAATTGGAAGCGACAGCCACAATAACTTTATCGAAAATTCTTGTGGCACGATGAGCAATATTTTCGTGACCTAATGTAATAGGGTCAAACGTTCCTGGATAGATAGCAATAGCTAGGTTAGATTGAGTCATTATTTTTTAATGTAACTAGATGGTAAAAGACATTGCCTGCTTTTCTTTTTTTTATTATTTTAAATAAACTATATTCATTTAAGCTCACTTCTGATTCAAAGTATATTAGCCCATCCGCCGTTAAATGGTTAGCTAATTGAGGAAATAATTTACCTTCCCAGCCCTCATTAAAAGGTGGATCGCAGAAAATAATATCGAACTTAGTATTATTCTTCTCAAGAAACATGAGCGCATCCGTGAGCAGAAGAGACGCTCGGTCAGCTTGTAGAAGTTTTTTATTTTCTTGAATTGTTTTAAAAACCTGAGGGGATTTTTCAACCATAACTACATTTAGAGCGCCTCTGGAAAGAGATTCAAAGCCGATGACACCGGAGCCCGAAAAGAGATCTAAACAAACTTTACCGGTTAAATCCTGTTCTAACCAATTAAATAGAGTTTCTCTAACTCTGCCTGGGGTAGGCCGCAGTCCTGGAGAATCAATAAAAGAAATATTTTTTCTTTTCCACTCTCCGCCAATAATTTTGACTTGATTTTTTACTGTCTTCAAAAACTATTCTGCACCAACAATTATGGTCGTAAGTTTATTAGGATCAATTTTATTTTTAAATGCTGTCTTTATTTGGCTAGTAGTAACTTTATTAATTTCTTGTATGTAAGTATCGATATAAGAAATAGGTAGGTTATAGAAAGCAATCATACTTAGATAATCAACAATTTTTGCATTGCTATCTAACCTTAAAGGGAATCCCCCGACCAAATTTTGTTTAGCAGCAATAAGTTCTTTTTCAGTAGGCCCATCATCGATAAATTTTTTAATCGTGCTATTTACAATAGTAAGCGCTTCATCTGCTTGTTCTTTTTTAGTTTGCAACCCAATTTCAAGGGGGCCTTCAGCGTAGAGAGGCATAAAGTAACTATAGACACTATAAACTAGTCCTTTTTTTTCTCTGACCTCTTCAGTTAGCCTTGATACAAAACCACCACCTCCTAAAATATAATTACCAACATAAAGAGGAAAATAATCTTTATCTCCGCGCTTTAATGCAGGCATGCCCATCAAAATATGCGCCTGTTTTGCAGGATGTTGTATTTTTTTAACACCAACATAATTTGAAGTCGTTACAGGACTGATTTTATGTTTTGTATTTCCTTGAGGCAATCCTTGGCTGATTGATTCACTTATTTTTTTAGCTTCATCAATATTAAGATCACCAACAATTACAATAGAAGCTTCGGATGATAAATAATAGTTTTTATAGAACTGTTTCAAATCTTCTTGATTTAACTTTTGAAGCGTCTCGATGCTACCTGCTTCATCATGCGCATAGGGATGTTCACCATATATAGATTTCATGAATGCCAAATTAGCAATTGCTTCCGGCTGAGTCATCGCTTGCTTAATGCTTGCAATAAATCTATTTTTTTCTCTGTCTATCACTTGCACTGGAAAATCGGGTGAATGAATTACATTTTTAAAAAGAGTAAGCGCTTTGTCTTTTTGAGAAGAGGAGCTTAGTGTTCTTAATTTAAAATAGGCTCTGTCGAGATCAACATCCCCTTTAATGACTGCTCCAATATCTGAAAATTGATTAGCTAACTTTTCCTCATTTATGCCCCCAGCTCCCAAATTCATAAGGTGACGAGTTAAATTAGCAAGACCTTCTTTGCCAGCAGGATCTTGGGCGCTACCTGCAAAAAAATTTATATTGATATCAAGTATAGGAAGGTCATGATTCTCGACAAAAAAAACTTTTGTCCCTGCTTGTGTATTCCATGTATCAATTTTTAATGCAGCAAAAGAATTTTGCATAAAACATACAAACAAGAAAATAATTTGAATGAATTTAATGAACATGAGGCCGCCCCTTCGGTAAGGTAGCTTCCGTCATTGGCTGAGGGTCGAGAATTACTATAGATAATTTATCTCGAGTTAAGTATTTCGTAGCTACATTTTTTATTTGTTCAGAAGTAACGCTATTTACTTTTTCAATATAACCATCACTTAAGTGAAATGAATAACCCATTGTTTCAAGTTGACCAATTTCCATCGCCATCCCGAACATTGAGTCTTTTTGGTATACATCGCTTGCGATGACCATAGATTTAACTCTATCTAATTCTTCCTGGGTTACGCCATCTTTTTTAATTTTCTCAATTTCTTGGAGCAATGCATTTTCAAGCTCATTGATCTTCTTAAAGTCATTTGGAGTGCCCTCTAACTCAAAAAGACTAATTCTTCCTCTGGATGTTGAGTCATATCCAGCGCTCACATTCACTGCCAAACGTTGATTTCTGACAATGTTTTGATTAAGTCTTGATGAACCATTCCCAGCCAGAATATTAGATAACATCTCTAAAGCATAAGGCTCCCAAGATGATTCATTATTGCCCAAAGGATCCATTAGAGTTGGTGCTTGATAACCCATTAATAGATAGGATAATTCACTTGGCGCCTTAATAACCGATCTTCTTTCACCAATTTGTTTAGGCTCAACCTGAGGTTTTCTTTCTGGAATTTTTCGTGCAGGAATTTTTTCAAAATACTTCTTTGCTAAATTAAGCACATCATTAGCTTGAATATCTCCAACTACTACAAGAATTGCATTGTTGGGTGCATACCAGTTTTGATACCATTCTCTCGCATCTTCTACTGTCATGTTTTCTAAATCATTCATCCATCCAACTACGGGCCTGCTATATGGGTGAGATTTAAAAACTGTTGACGCAAATTGTTCTTTTACTTGTGAAGTTGGTTTATCGTCAGTCCTCCATCTTCGCTCCTCCATTACAACCTTAATTTCCTTATCGAATTCTTCCTTAGATAAATTAAGATTTTGCATGCGATCGGCCTCTAACCTGAATGAAAGTTCGAGATTTGATTTCTCAAGCTGCTGGAAATAACAGGTATAGTCGGCGCCTGTAAATGCATTTTCTTTTCCACCTGCCTTTGCGATCAACCTTGAAAACTCACCAGCCTTAATTTTCTTGGTTCCTTTAAACATCATATGCTCGAGAACATGAGCTACTCCAGTTTTCCCATTCACCTCATCAAGACTCCCTGCTCGATACCAAACCTGAGATACAACCACAGGTGAGCGATGATCTTCTCTCACAAAAACTTTTAACCCATTGGAAAGCTTAAATTCTTGAGTTTGTGCTAAGAGCAAACTTGGAAACAACAACAAAAGAAGTAAAATATTTTTTAACAACGCGTCTCGTCCTTGGATGATTTAGCTATTATAATGAATATGAATGTTTCGTAGACTTTTCTTTATCTCATTAAGTTCTTAAAATTTTAAAAAATGTTTGAATTCCTAAAAAAAATCATTAAAAAAGATAGCCCAGAGAAAAAGCCTGCGGTAAAAAAAGAAGTTGTTAAAAAACCAGAGAAGAAGACCTCTGCTGCACCCAAACAAATAGTTACTAAAACACCCAATCTCCCAAAAAAGAAAAAAGCTTTAAAACCTGAGTCCTCAATTAAGCCTCCTCCAAAAGCTTTAAAAAATAAACCTCCCGAGATTAAAGAAGAAAAAGCGCCTCCAAAAGAAGAGAAAAAAGGTGGTTTTTTTGGTTTTGCAGACAAGATAAAGAAGGGTCTTACTAAGACCAGAGAAAAGTTAACAACCGAACTTACCTCTTTATTTACTGGCAAAAAAATTGATGAGGCCCTTTTTGAAGAGTTAGAAACTATATTACTTACTTCTGATGTGGGTATTTCGGCTACCACTTACCTCCTTGATAGCATAAGGGCCTCGATCAAAAAAAATAAGATTGAAAATGCAGATGAGATTAAAGGCTTGCTTAAAGAAAAATTAATCGAACTCTTAACGCCTATTGAAAATCCACTTGTATTAGAAGGCACAAGCCCTTTTGTTATTATGGTAGTTGGGGTTAACGGTGCAGGCAAAACAACCACCATTGGAAAGCTGACTAAAATTTTTCTTGAAGAAAATAAGTCTGTCTTGATTGCTGCAGGCGATACTTTTCGTGCAGCCGCCACAGAGCAGCTTGAAGTTTGGGGCGAAAGAAATAATGTACACGTTGTTTCACAAGCTTCCGGTGACCCAAGTGCTGTAATTTTCGATGCAATCAATTCTGCAAAAGCAAAAAATATTGATATTGTTATTGCTGACACAGCAGGAAGATTGCCGACCCAGAAACATTTAATTGATGAAATTACAAAAATTAAACGTGTAATTAATAAATGTCATTTGGAAGCTCCCCATGAAATTCTTCTCGTTTTAGATGCTAATACTGGCCAAAATGCTATCAGTCAGCTCAAAATATTTAATGAAGCCTTAGGAATTACAGGTCTTGCTTTAACTAAGCTTGACGGTACAGCCAAAGGAGGCGTAATTGCAGCTATCGCTAAAGAACAACCTACCCCATTAAGATATGTTGGTGTAGGAGAGTCTATAGATGATCTAAAAGTTTTTAATGCACAAGAGTATGTTGATGCACTTTTTTAAAATCGGCTTTTATCAATGATTAAATTTGACCAGGTTCATAAAAGATATCCGGGAAATTTAGGGGCATTACAAAATATTACTTTTGAAATTAATGCTGGTGAGCTTGTTTTTGTTACCGGTCCCTCAGGAGCAGGAAAATCAACACTATTAAAATTAATAACGGCCATTGAACCTGCTACTCATGGAACGATTATTTTCGAGAATCAAAATTTGGGCCAAGTAAAAAATGCTTCTATTCCTTACATTAGGAGAAAATTTGGTTTAGTTTTTCAAGACCATAAACTTTTATATGATCGCAATTGTTTTGAAAATATTACGCTAGCATTAGAAATTAACGAAGTAGAGGTCAATGATATCAGAGGTCGTGTTCGGGCAGCATTAGACAAGGTTGGATTACTAAACCGAGAAAAATCAATGCCAATTAGCTTATCAGGTGGCGAACAGCAACGTCTCGCTATTGCGAGAGCTATTGCATGTAGGCCTTCCATTCTTCTTGCAGACGAGCCCACAGGAAATTTAGATAAAAAATATGCAGATGAAATTATGAGTCTCTTTTACAGTTTTCAAGAGCTTGGTGTAACCGTAATTATTGCAACACATGAAATGCCAATAGTTTCAAAAAAACATAAACAACTTTATTTGCAAGACGGCAATCTCATAAAAATTACTGAGCAATAAATGAGCTATTTAACTGGTCACTATCAGATGTTTCTTAAAGCGCTTCAGCGAAGTCATGCATCATTACTTTCTACACTTATGATGTTTTTAGTCATAGGCGTTACCTTTATATTACCGAGCATATCTTTTCTTGTAGTGCAAAATTTAAAGTCTATTTCTGAGACCATTCAGCATGAATCACAAATAAGTATTTTTTTAAAAAAAGACACTTCATCCGATGCTAAAAATAAAATTGAAAAAGAATTAAAAAATCGTTCCGAAATTAATAGCTTTCATTTTGTGAAAAAAGAAGAGGCTTGGCCTAAGCTCCAAAAATCGATGGGCTTTAATGATTCAAATAATGGGCTATCTGAAAATCCATTACCTGATGCCTTCTTTATTTCTCCCAATACAGTGAATCCAAATCAAATCGTGGACCTAAAATCATTCATAGAAAAACTTGATGGTGTAGATCAAGTAGTTGTTGATACAGGATGGGTTAAAAAATTGAACTCGGTCCTTCATTTGGCAAATAAAGCTATTCTTTTGGCTTCAGTTTTACTTGCTTCTATGCTTACGGTAGTTATTGGAAATACAATTCGTCTTCAAATGACTTCCCACCATGAAGAAATTGAACTGAGCAAATTAATTGGCGCAACTAATCAATTTATTAGAAGGCCTTTTTTATACAGCGGATTTATTTACGGGCTTGGCGGTGGATTAACTGCTGCCATCGCACTCAAATTAATTGTAATTTTCTTAAATCAAACCGTCATTGAGGTTGAAGCTCTTTATGGAGCTCAATTTAGTATTATTGACTTAAAACCTTTGGAATATTTATTCATCGTAGGCGGCTCGATTTTGATCGCTGTCGCAGCATCTTTCATATCCATTAATCAATCGATTAAGAAATTCTAGCCATATAACCTATTGTATTTATTAGGTTAATTTATTATTTAAGGAACCTTATTAGACTAGCACTCTCTAAGGAAGAGTGCTAAAATTATGTTTAATAATGAAGTTTTTACAAAGGATTTTAAAAAAATGACTTTGGATTTAAGCTTGTCTACATTGGGTTCTATTGATAGCTACGACCGCTATATGCAATCCATCAGAACTATTCCTTCGCTCACTGCGGAAGAAGAGATGGCTCTTGGCATGCGCCTTAAAAAATCAAACGATCTCGAGGCTGCGAAAACCCTCATTTTGTCGCACTTAAAATTAGTAGCTAAAGTAGCTAAAGGCTATTCTGGTTACGGGCTTCCTCAATCAGACTTAGTTCAAGAAGGCAATATAGGCCTAATGAAAGCTGTAAAAAGATTTGATCCCGAAAGGGGTGTAAGGCTTGTATCTTTTGCAATCTACTGGATTAAAGCTGAAATTCAAGAATACATTGTTAAAAACTGGCGTTTAGTTAAAACAGCCACTACAAAAGCACAGCGTAAGTTGTTTTTTAATCTACGAAGCATGAAAAAAACTCTTCAACCGCTTAAATCCGATGAGATTAATTCGATCGCAAAAGAGCTTAATGTGAAGCCTGAAGATGTGCGCGAAATGGAATATCGCTTTAATGGCAATGAAATATCATTAGATTATGGATCTGAAGAATCAGAAGATGATGTTTATAGACCCATCGCTTACCTAAAAGATGAGGCGCCTGAACCATCAGAACAAATGGAAATAGACCAATCTGAAAGTAATAGTCTGTCTACCCTTAAAACAGCGCTTTTATCGCTCGATGAAAGAAGTCGTCTTATTTTAGAAGAAAGATGGCTTAAAGATAAAGATGCCTCAACTCTTCACGAACTTGCGGATAAGCTTGGCGTGTCTGCTGAAAGAATTAGACAGATCGAACAATCAGCAATGAAAAAAATTAAATCATTACTACAATCTTCTATTCATTAATCATTTAATTTTTACCAAAAAAGCCAATAGAACTCCGATAATATAGTTTTTTTAGGCTTCCTCATAAAGTGACAACAAGTAACGCTAAAATATACCCTTTAGAAATTAAGCTTCATCAGTCGTCTAATCTGTTAGAAATTAAATTTAACAATCTAACCGAATGCATGCTTTCATGCGAATTTCTAAGAGTGCATTCTCCGTCCGCTGAGGTAAGAGGTCACGGGCCAGGGCAAGAAACACTTCAAGTACAAAAAGAAAATGTCACCATTGAAAATATTGAGCCCATCGGCCAGTACGCAATTAAATTAATATTTTCAGACGGCCATAATACAGGCATATATACCTGGGATTATCTTTATGAACTTGCTGCAACTTATGATGCGCTCTGGGAAGAGTATTTAAGAAAATTATCTCTAGCGGGTATTCAAAGAACAAAAACGCATGCCTAATAAAAAAACACATTTTGGCTATAGTGAAGTAGATGAAACGGAAAAAGCCAGCAAGGTAGCCTCTGTTTTTCATTCTGTGGCATCAAATTATGATCTGATGAATGATCTGATGTCATTTGGGATGCATCATATTTGGAAAAAATTTCTTGTAAATACTTCTAACGTAAAGAAAAATGCACGGATTCTTGATATTGCAGGTGGAACAGCTGACTTGTCTATTCTTCTTGCAAAAAAAATAGGGGTGCAATCATCTGATTTTAAAGGGCAGATGATACATTCTGATATTAATTTATCCATGCTAAACATTGGACGCGATAAATTAATTGATCAAGGTATTTTTATACCTTCTATATTATGCGATGCGGAATCACTCCCCTTTCCTGATAATTATTTCGACTGCGTCACAATAGGCTTTGGTATTCGTAATATGACCGACAAAAAAAGAGCATTAAAAGAAATTTATCGCGTCTTATCTCCTGGTGGAAAAATTTTGATCCTAGAATTTTCAAAAGTTTGGAAGCCCCTACAGTTTTTTTATGATCAATTTTCTTTTAAATTACTGCCAAAATTAGGTAAGTTATTTGCTAAAGATGAATCAAGTTATCAATACCTCGTCGAATCGATAAGAATGCATCCTGATCAAGAATCATTAAAAACTATGATGGAAGCAGAGTCTTTTTTAAAAGTGGAATATCTGAATTTGTCTTCGGGTGTAGTTGCTATACATATGGGATATAAATTTTGATCATTGACACAATTAAAACAAAACTCACTAACCATTTATTTCAACAAAATGAGTGGTTAAAAAAAGGTCTTACCAAGCATAGATCAAAATCTATTTTATTTAATGTAGGGCCCATTCATTACGCATTAATAATTAATGAGAGCGGCCTCCCAGAATATAGAGATCAAATCGATACTTATGATGCAGAAATTAAATTATCTATATCCTCAGCAATTGAACTTATGCGTGGAAATAAAAAAGCTTACATTGAAATTAAAGGTGATATCGAGTTTGCCACGCTAATGAGTAACTTATTAAGAGATGTTGAGTGGGATTATGAAGATGATTTGAGTGAGATGATTGGAGATATTCCAGCATACCATCTCGTAAAACTTGCGAAAAAAGTAGTAACTTCAACAAAAGAGACATCATTTAATATTGCAGACACATTTAAAGAGTACTGGCTCGAAGAGAAGCCAATGATTGCTAAGAAAAGACTAGTAGACCAATTTAATAATGAAGTTGACCGTTTGCGATTTGACGTGGATCGTTTAGAACTTAGGCTTAAAAAGCTATGAAGTACTTTAGATTAATTTATATACTTTATATACTTATTAAGTATCGCCTCGAGGAGTTCATCACATTCAATCGACAACTGAATGTTTTTGCCTATTCTATCTCGATACTATTTTTCTTTAGATCAGCCAAAGAAAATAGAGGTACAAGACTTAGGCTTGCGCTCGAAGAATTAGGTCCAATTTTTGTTAAATTTGGTCAAATGTTATCCACCAGAAGAGATCTCATTCCTTTAGATATTGCAGATGAGCTAGCTAAACTTCAGGATCAAGTGCCCCCCTTTCCGTATAAGAATGTTGAAAAAATTATTACAGCTTCATATGGTATGTCGCCAGATAAAATTTTTAAAGTGTTTGACCAAACCCCTATAGCAAGTGCATCAGTTGCCCAAGTTCACTTTGCAACGCTTCATGACGGAAAAGATGTTGCAGTCAAAATATTAAGACCTAATATTAAGCGCGTGATTAATAAAGATATAAATTTACTTTATCTCATTGCTTTCATGCTTGAATTGACATGGTCAGATGGCAAACGACTAAGGCCAAGAGAGGTTGTAGCTGAGTTTTCAAAACATGTTCAATGTGAATTAAATCTAATGTTAGATGCAGCAAATTGCAGTCGCTTAGGTGAAAATTTTAAAGATAAAAAACTGCTTATCGTGCCAGAAGTTTATTGGGATTACTGTAATGAAGATGTCATGGTCATGGAAAGAATGTACGGAACACCTATAAGCCACATCGAAATCCTTCGCAAGAAAAAAATCGATATTAAGCAACTCGCACGCAACGGGGTAGAAATATTCTTTACGCAGGTATTTAGGGATAGTTTTTTTCATGCAGATATGCACCCCGGCAATATTCAGGTTGCTGATGATGGTCGCTATATTGCAATGGATTTTGGTATCATGGGGTCTCTTAGTGAGAATGATAAAAATTATCTAGCACGTAATTTTTTAGCCTTTTTTAAACGTGATTACCATGACGTAGCACTTGCTCATATCGAATCGGGCTGGGTTCCTAGGAATACTTCTTTAGATGAATTTGAAAATGCAATACGATCAGTATGTGAGCCTATTTTTAATAAGCCTTTGAAGGAAATATCATTTGGTCGTCTTCTTATCAGGCTATTTCAAACATCGAGACGATTTAATATGGAAATCCAGCCTCAGCTTACCATGCTTCAAAAGACACTTTTAAATGTTGAGGGTCTTGGTCGAAACCTAGATCCTGATTTAGACTTATGGAAAACAGCCGCTCCATTTTTGAAAAAATATATGTCAGAACAAAAAGGTATTAAACATATTTTAAAGAGTTTAAAAAATGAACTCCCACATTGGCTTCATTTAACGCCACAATTGCCAAGACTTATTCATGAGTTTCTCGAACAAAAAAAACATGAAAATATAAATGCATTTAACCAAGATGACATTAATCACCTATTAAAAACGCAAAAAAAACAGAATCGGTGGTTTAAAATTGCTATTGCTTTAATTGGAATTACTTTGTTGCTAAATTTAACAATCTTGTTTTGTTTTATTAAATAAATTTAGGAAGTTTTGATTTGCTTATTTGGTTTGTCTCTCTCTATCTTTTAGTCACAATTGGGATTGGTATTTTTGTATCCTCCCGCGTTAAAAATACGAAAGACTATGCTGTAGCCGGAAGGCACCTGCCACTCCCTATCGTGACTGCAACCGTTTTTGCAACTTGGTTTGGAGCAGAAGCAATTTTTGGTGTGTCGTCTACTTTTGTTAAAGAAGGCTTAAATGGGGTTGTGGCTGACCCTTTTGGGTCAAGCCTTTGTTTGGTTATTGCTGGTATTTTCTTTTCTTCTAAATTATATAAATTAAATATTATTACTTTGGGAGACTTTTATAGGGCGAGATACAACAGAACTATTGAGGTATTAACAACCATCGCAATTGTCATCTCATACTTGGGATGGGTAGCGGCACAGATTAAAGCGCTTGGATTAATATTTAACCTTATTACACATCAATATATTAGCGAAGAACTGGGCATGGTTATTGGGATATTAATTGTGCTGACTTTCACTACCTTTGGCGGCATGTTATCTGTAGCCATCTTAGATTTTATCCAAATGATCGTAGTTATTGGTGGGCTTCTATATATTGCATATGCTATTTCTCATTTAACAGGGGGAGTTGCCCCGGTTATTGAAAGTGCCTCTATAAATCATAAGTTAGACTTTTTCCCAAAAGGTAATATTTGGACATGGATAACTTTTTTGGGTACATGGATTACTATGATGCTGGGATCGGTTCCTCAACAAGACGTTTTTCAACGCGTAACATCGGCTAAAACTGCCAAAATTGCGCTATACGGCTCGATACTTGGCGCTTCAATTTATTTTATATTTACGTTTGTACCAATGTTTATTGCATATTCGGCAACTTTAATTGATGCTGAATATTTTAACGGACTCGTCAATACAAACTCACAGCATGTCTTGCCCATGCTTGTGCTTAACTATATGCCGCTCTTTGCACAAGTGATATTTTTTGGAGCTGTTCTATCAGCAATAATGAGTTGCTCTTCAGCGACGCTTCTAGCGCCATCTATTTCTTTTGCAGAAAATATTGTTAAAGGTTATTTTCCAAAAATCAGCGACAAACATTTACTCAAAATTATGAGAATTACCCTCGTCTGTTTTTCTGCTGTTGTCTTGCTATATGCCCTTAGTTCAAATCTTTCCATTTTTGGGATGGTTGAATCAGCCTATAAAATTACCTTAGCAGGTGCTTTTGTGCCTCTCGTATTTGGTGCATTTTGGAAAAAAGCTAATAGCCAAGGGGCTTTAATGGCCATTATTGGCGGTATAGGTTCGTGGTTATTCGTAGAAGTATTTTTAGGTGATAGTGCGCTGATTCCTGCTCAACTAATTGGCTTGGGTAATAGTATTATTGGGATGATTGTAGGATCTTTATTACCGAAGATTATCAAAGAAACAAATAAGCTTAATATTAATTAGTTCTGACACTTAATACAGAAGAAACTTGAGCGCTGTCCAATTTTCATGTTTTCAATAATTGACTTGCACTTTCGGCAAGGCTTACCTTTCATTCCATAAACATTATAAGTCTGCTGAAAATAACCAGACTGTCCATTAACGTTATAAAAATCTTTAAGAGAACTTCCGCCTAGTTCAATTGCTTTTATTAATGTAGCTTTAATATGTTTAACGATCTTTGTGCATTCGTCCAGTGAAGTGTCTTTACCTAATTTACTGGGAATCACTCCAGCTTTAAATAATGATTCACTTGCATAGATATTACCAACGCCAACAACGATATGACTATCCATGATGATATTTTTAATAGGTGATTTTTTATTCTGCGCTTTTGAAAATAAATAATCTCCAGTAAATAAACTTTCCAATGGTTCAGGACCTAACCTAGAAATTAAAAAATGATCTTTAATATCTCCATCTATCCAGAATATAGATCCAAATCTTCTTGGGTCTGTATACCTCAAAATATTTTTTGAATTATGAAACGTGATATCAACATGATCATGCTTTTTAGGAGGTGTCTCTTTGTCTAAGATTTCAAGCCGTCCTGACATGCCTAGATGAATCATGAGGGTGCCTTTTTCAAATTGAACAAGAATATATTTCGCGCGTCTTTTTATGAAGAGTATTTTCTGGTTAGGAAGTGTTTTCTTTAAGTGCGATGGAATTGGCCATCTTAAAGATGGATTCCTGATAATAATATTTGAAATAGACTTTTGAAGAATGGGTTTGAGACCGATACAGGTGATCTCAACCTCTGGAAGTTCAGGCATAAAAGAATTTATTTATTAGAATGTTCGACGGGAGGATTCAGCATAGTAAATCCAATATCACTCCCAAAGTGGTACAGTAAACCTTCATCTACTCTATAGAGTTGCGTCTCCGGTGATTCCTGGACACGTAAAAATGTAATCTTTTTCCCATCTGTCGTATGGATATCAAAACTCTTATATGGGATCCTTAAATCAATGGCGAATTTTTCAACCGACTTTGCTGGATTTTTAACCCATGTCATATCAAACCATTCAGCCATATCGCTTTGTTTAAGTTGATTGCCTTCGTTAGCAGACCATTCGTTGTTATTGCGCGTGACTTTTAACTTTTTAGATTTCCATTGTTCAAGACGAGAAAAATCGAAATCCTTAATTTGTTCTGACTTGCTTAAGGGAGACTTATCAATGAGCTCAATTGGCTGCGTAGATGCAGATTCAGAATAAGAACCGCTAATAAGGTACACATTGTCTTTATACAAAAGGTATTGGTCTTCTGTTACAGAGTTGTATGTGCCAAAAATAAACTCCTCCTCCACCCCCTTATGAATTAATTTTAAATTCATAGTAGGTTTATCTAAACCATATTTTGCTAGATCGTTTGAAGGCAATTTTTCGCTACTTGATGTTGCTACGATGGATATTATTTTTTGCACTGAAAATTGGTCTGCTCTACCTTTTATAGGCTCAACCATATCCCATGACTCGGTAGATTTTTTAAAAATTACAGAAGCTCTAGATGGAAAATCTACCTTTATAGAGTCAAAATCGCTCAAATTAAAAGTGCTAATTGAAAATTGTTTGGTTTGCTTTATCTTTGAAGGCTTTAGAAATAAAAAGAGTGATATCGATAAAACCATCACTAACAAGATAATATTAATTAGCCAACGATTTTTCATAATTACAAACTAAGCTTTTCTTCGTTTGAACCAAAACAATATACCTACAACAAAAAAACCAATCGGTATGAAGTATTGAAAACTATGGAATATGGTCCAGGCAATAATGAATGAAATTTTGTTATCAGGAATAGTGACATTGACATCTTTTAATGGCATGGGCTGTATAGAAATTAAATTATCATCGCCTGATAGCCAGTTAATCATGTTGATACCGAGATCTAAATTGCCACCATTTATAATAAATGTATTAGATAAGAAGTTACCATTACCCACTACAACCACTCTTTGGCCCTTTTTTCCATAAACTCTTTGAAGTGCAACTGCTATATTAATTGGGCCAGGCTTATCTTTGCTTTTATCGAAAGTAGGTTTTTGATTTGCCATTACTTGAGTAGACTCCAGCCATCCGTTGGGCGATACCTCTATCAATTTACTAACTTCCCAACCATTATCTAATGTTCCTTTAGCATTAACTTCGTGTGCATTAGAAAATCGAGTTCCTAGCATAAAGTTTTTAGTAATAGCGTGCTCACCATAAGAAGAAGCATAAGCAATATTTTCATTACTCCCCTCGCTCCTATCTGCTGGATCTATAACTTGTCCGCTTGAAACGCTTAGTCCAAGATAGGTAGCAATTTCATCTAGGCCATGAAAGTTATTATCATCAAGAAGCCAAAGTAAATTTCCGCCTGAC
>Ga0207940_1000027_pt1 | contig 48699 bp, 51 predicted proteins | sample LakMenEpi06Jul12_FD_150676 | JGI IMG/M metagenome (GOLD analysis project Ga0207940, IMG submission 150676) | Freshwater microbial communities from Lake Mendota, WI - 06JUL2012 deep hole epilimnion (SPAdes) | ecosystem: Environmental > Aquatic > Freshwater > Lake > Epilimnion/Euphotic zone ... | reverse complement strand
ATACCTAGTGTGTGCGTAATTACAACATCGCATGTTCACCAAAGCCTATAAAAATAGGGGTTTCATCACACCTATTAGAGACACGCTTAGTGCACTATTACCTATAGTGGACATTGCAGGTAGCTAATATGCGAGTACGGCGTTTTGCGTTCAAAATGTTTTTTGCGCTAGGGGGGGGCACCCACGGGGGGGGTACCTAAAATTTACAGGACAAAAAAATGACACCCTCTTCACAAAACCTTCACACGCATATATGTGTGAGCCTACACTATGTGATTAGTTTTGTCCAGTATGTTTCTCAGACTGAGATATAGAAGGGGGAAGCTCTAGTATAAATTTATACAGTACAAGTGCGTCTTGTAGTTGTATGTATGGTTTAGAGGCCTTGAACGCAATTTCAATGCGTTCTAAGGCCTCTCTTAGGCGTTCGTCCATATTAGTCCTTTAGTTTATTTATGCGTTCGCCAATCCAGCGCATCACAGGCACAGCCATAGAATTACCTAGGGCTTTGTACCTGGGTGCATCTGGACATAGTTCAGCAGGTTTGTTCTTCCACGCAATAGATGTGTAGTCATCAGGAAATCCTTGTAACCTTTCACATTCACGAGGTGTAAGTCTTCTAACAGCCGTATTTCTAATTAGCACATTTTCGCCGCCATTATTTCTACCTTGGGCAAATGCAATATCCGAAACACATGGATCTTGTGTGCCATGCACAATGTGTGCCACCGCAGTTCGGTTATCTCCCATAACCCCCCTTAGTGTACCTGTTAACTCCGGTATAAATCGGCTAGGATCACCTTCTCTAACTGCGATGCCGGGTTCAAAAGATATAGCAGCTAAAGGCGTGTTACCACAAACAAAAGCACAGTTACGAGTAGTTAAATGTGCAGTAGAACTTTCTTGAGGATTATGGTGATTAGCCATGTCGTAGGTTGTAATTAGCTTACCTTCATGTGCGTACTGATCACTAACCCCCTTAGGCCCATCAGCAGCAGCTAGTGCACCTGTAATTGGTTCACAGTATTCAATCTTATACGCACCATCACTTATTTGGATGTGGTCAATACCACGCTCTCCAAAGCCACCTGTAATAGTTCCGGTAACTTCTTTCCTCTTGTCTCTGCACGGCGGAGTATCCCTGCGCACGCTTTCGGACTCAAATAGTACCTTTTGTGCACTTTTTCTGTCTCCAAGACATCCGACAACAAACACACGCTTGCGTCTTTGGGCCAATCCGAACCACTGAGCGTCCAACACACGGTAGGCCCACCCATACCCCATGTTCCCCAACGCTGTGATGAAGGTAGAAAAATCTCTTCCTCTGTTAGATGACAACACACCGGGGACATTTTCCCAGATAGTCCACTTAGGCCGTCTACTTTCAAGGATTCTAAGGTAGGTAAGCATGATGTTACCTCTAGGGTCTTCGAGTCCTTTTCTAAGTCCTGCGATTGAGAAAGATTGGCAAGGTGTTCCTCCGACCAAAAGGTTGATTGGTGGTAGTTTCCATTTCTTGTGGTCATTAATATCTCCGTAGTTTTTAACTTTAGGGTAGTGGTGTTTTAAAACCGCACATGGAAAAGGTTCTATTTCGGAAAAACCTGCGGGTTGCCACCCTAGGTTTTCCCAAGCACAAGTTGCTGCTTCAATTCCAGAACAAACAGATAAATACTGCATAAAACCCCTTATTTTAATGGTTATACAGTATAATCTATATTGCTACAATGTGTATAGCTAAATTGTATATAGAAGTAGAATTAATCTTGACTAATAAAATACTAATGTTATCTTAGATAGATCCAGAAGTCTAGTTCCCCCTAGACTGGGTGCACCCACAAGAGGCCCCCGCTTAACGGCGGGGGTCCATATTATGCAGGATTCTAATTTACAATTTGTACGAAGGAGTGATGGCTCTATCGCTATTACACACGGCATTAATGTAAACGACAAAAGCCAGCCATTCACTGATCAGATATTAAGCGGCGAGAAAACTATTGAAACTAGAAACTCTAAATCTCTTCACCCATATGTTGGTAGACAAATGGGAATTATTAGAACAGGTAAAGGTAAAGCACATTTAGTTGGGTACGCAACTGTAGGTGAACCTGTTCACTACGAAGACGAGAAAAGTTTTGATTTAGATTTTGAAAAGCACAGAGTTGGTAAAGATTCTAAACACTACATAGGTAAAGCTAAACCTAAAAAGGGAAAACCCGCACCAACAACAAAATGGGGATACCCATTTAACAATGTCTCTTCGATTACGCCAGTTCCAGTTACATCAAGAGGCAATGTTGCGAGAAAAATAAATAATGGCTAATGATGATGTAATACCTGATCCATTTGCACAAATACCACAAGAGCGTGGTTACGACTTCCCACAGGCAGAGATGAAGGAAGGCCGTGTACCTGGAGATGGTGGTCAACCATTACCACACTTCATGACATTTAGTCAGGTCGTAAATTGGGCCTCACGCACATACCGTTACACATTTGACGAAGCACTAAGACACAGTGCTAAAAACACCCTTGCGATGCGGCGTGACCCTGTGATTATGGAATGTATACGGTCTAGACAGATGCCTACCTCGCAACTAGGTTGGCATTTAGAGCCACAAAACCCAGAAGATACTGCACAAACAGAAGCAGCTAAAGAACTAACCGACATAATCAAACAAACTCCAAGATTACAGCAATTAATGATGCACCTGTTAGAAGCTATGTTCTATGGCAGGTACGCCGTTCAGCTTAATTACGAGTGGGATTTCACCACAAAGAAACGCCGTATGTTGGTTAAGGATTTTAAACCTATCAACGGTGATAAACTTGTATTCCGGTATTCAGGCCAAGCTGGAATCCTAGTGCACGCTACTTTTGACGGTAGTTGGGCTATTACAGACCGTGGAAGAGCACACTTCTTCACACCTGATGAGCGCGAACAAATAATAATCCACAAACACGAACCAGAAGACGCAGATTTCTATGAGGGGGAATTAGCTGGTGGTATTCATGGCGTAGGCATCCGCAGTAAGATTTATTGGTTGTGGTATCTTCGCTCACAAGTACTCACATTCTTAATGGACTACCTAGAAAGAATCGGCGCGGGCGGACTCACAGTGTATTACTTTGAGGCGGGTAACCCACAATCACTAGCAGAAGTTAAACAGTGTGCCGAAGAGCAAATGCGAAACAACACAATTCTATTCCCTAGATACCGTGACAACTCAACTGCGGGTCCTGGGATCGAAAGAATCGACCCATCCCCCGCTGGCGCACAGCTATTGTACGACCTTATTACGGCTTATTTTGATCAACAGATTAGAAGGTTTATAAAAGGTGCGGATGACAATGAAATGACCTCAGGAGAGGCACAGGAGATCGGCGATACGCACTCTAGGATGGTGCGATATGACGCGCTAAATCTACAAGACACACTTACAGAAGAACTTGTTGCGGTTCTTCAAAAATATAACTTCCCCGGACTACCGCAGATACGCTGGGTATTCGACATTGATAAGCCTAATGCAGGGGAAACCCTACAAGCAGCACAGGCGTTCTACCAGATGGGTGGAACACTCGATGAAGATGAACTTAGGGCTATTCTAGGCTTGAGCCGACCACAACCAGGTCATGCGATATTAGCACAAAATATGCCACTAAACCCGTCCACAATGGGAAGTCAGCCAACAGGTGTGCCAACACAAGGGCAACCAGGGCCTGTGCCTGAACAAGGTGCAGAAGCGACTCAAAATCCTACACCGGACGGGGCACAAGGCGCGGGGGCATAAAGCCCCCTGCCCTTGTGTGTAATTTTAATGTTTCGTGTTCTATTTACAACCTTAGGAGTTTTGCAATGGAAGAGTCTAAGAAGGACAAGTACAAAAAGTTTCAAACTAAAAAAGACACAAAAGTGCCTAAAAAAGATGATATTCCTGAAAAGGGTGAGACTATTAAAGATCAAGTAAGAAGGACTAAAAATAAAAACTCACAAGCTAGAGCTTGGAACGACTATACCGCAATGACAGGCAAAGGTAGACCTAGGGATCAATACCAAAGAGCTTTTGGGCCTAAATCTAAAGTACCAAAAATTAAATACGAAGCAGGTTCAGAACCCTCAGGCACAAACACACATCTACCTAACTGGGGCAAGCGCAAAGACGGATCTTCTGGCCCCTGCTAACAACTAAGGAAAACACAATGCCACTAAGAGAAAACGGTTTAGGCGTTCCCGGTCAAGCTGCGTCAAATGCACAACACTTACAAAATGTAAGACAACAAGGCGCTAACTACAGAGGCCAGCAAATATACAACGATCCTACCACACACGCTGGTAGAGAAGCTCAAGCTGCGTGGTTAAAAAATAACCCTATACCTCAACAAAGCATAGACACAGTTTACGGAGGCGTAAACTACGGTAATAAGCTACAAAAAGATACTGAGATAGCTGTTGATCAAGAGCAGATTGCACGAGGTGGGCCCGGTACTGGCAATGCAATGATTCGCGCAGGTATGCTTGATGCTAATGGGTATAAACTTGGCACTCCAGGTGTTAATACCAGAGACACAAGGTCTGAATCTGCTCAACATGCACAGCACAATCAAGTTATGGCAGATATTAAACGAGAGGGTGCTGAAGCAAGAGCTAGGGGGGAACAGTTCCAGCCTAAAGGTGTTAATACAGTTAATCCATCCAATAGAGTAGATATCTCAGGTGAAAGACGGAAATTAGAAATTAAAAACGGCGAACCTAAATTTTCTAGAGATGAGGGCGGCGTAAACTACGCTGGGCCAAAAAAACTACCTGCACCTGTTGCAGCACCTACACCCCCACCTGTTGCACAAGCTACACCTGCACCAACTGAGTATCAATGGAAGTCTGAAAGAGCTAAAAAACTGTACGACGATTCGGTTAACAAACCAAATTCAGGATATAACGGAAATGTTGATATGGGTGGTGGCTCATTAGGTGGTGCCGCAGCACAGAGGCCTAAAATATCTAGCCTACCCGGTGGACAACAAACTACTGCGGAACTCCAAGCATCCGGTCAGATGGCCCCTAGACCCGCTGGTAGATATGGAATGACGGATGAGCAGTGGTTTAACACACCAGAAGGTCAAAAACAAGCACAGGCGATGAAGGTTACTAGGGATAGAGTCTTAGGCCCTCCTGACTCAGAAGGCAGCTTAGATGTTGAAGAACAATACCCACCAGCAGGTATACCAGGACCAGACAACCCATTAGGTTTACCTGCACCTGATGTTAACTTTACACCTAAAGCCCCACCAGCAGGCCCTAAACCCATATGGAATGACCCAGGGGAACCGCAAAAATTAAATGATGGATACCCTTTAATGCGTGGAGGGGAAGACATTTTAGGTGTTAAACCCCAAGATGCAAAAATGCCAGCCCCGCCCACCCTTAAACCAAATCCAAGTTTTGCACCTAAACCACAACGCATGCCAATTAGGCCAATTGCCCCCCCATCTTCAGGCCTTAGAGGTTCAACGACTTCTCCAAAATTTACACCAAGTATAGAGGGTGTAAACAAGATGCCTAAAATCAAGAAGTCTAGCCCTATAACAGACACGATTAAAGCCTCAAATACGCCTATTCCTGAGGCAAATCCGCCTAAACCGATCCAACAGCCAACTCAACAAAGAAAACCCTTATTTCCACGCCTAGGCGGACGATTACGCAAATAAAAAGGTGATGTAATGAGTGCACAATTTGGCAAATTTATAGACGGCGTTATAGCTTTTAAAAAGTTAGCGTATTCCCACAAATTAAAATTTAAAAAATTAGAAACAAATACTCCAACTAAAGGTATTACTCCTCCAGAAAACGCTAATCATGCAGATTTTGCGAATTCACAATTAGATAGTTCAGATTCAGTTAATAACGACAGAAAAAAAACTGATTTTCTTCCTTATGGAAAAGCTGCGCCACCTGACAATGATCAAAATATTACAGACTTTTTAAAAACTAAAGGTCACGATAACGGAGAATACGCAAAACTTAGAAGCTCTAGAATTGGGCAAAAAGACCATCTTTTATCAATTTTAAATAACACCCATTACTTTTTTGGTTCCAGAGTAGATAAAGAAAAACAAGCTAAAGTTAACCTTAAAACTACAGGACTGTCTGAAGATCATGCTAATGAAATCAACAGCATAGATCACGGACTTAATGAAACTCAACTTCATGCATTGTTGTATTTAGATAGTCACGACATATTAAAGGACGCGCCACCTGTAGTTTCTGATAGGTATCAACAATCAAGATACTTTGATTTAATGAGACAAGAAATAGCAAACAAACAAGCAGGCTCAGAAAAGCCATTGCTAGATAAAGATGGTAAACCACTTTTAGACAAAAATGGTAAACCCAGACTAAGCCCAAAATGGGAAGTTACTAAATCCTCACTAAGTGGTATTCACGAAAGAGTAAGAAAATCAATACTTCCAGAAATGTCAGGTGGAGATAGGTTTGGGTCTGACACTAAATCTGAAAGTGGTAAACTAACCGTAGCCCAAACTGTGGATATGTTTCCTTCGGTAGTAAGGGGAATGATAAAGGGAGCGGCATCTTTTGTTGGGTTAGCTAAAAACACTAAACCTGATGACACAATGATGCCCCTACAGCCTGCGGGTAAAAACGGAGAATTTACCAACGAACAATTACATATGCTGGATCAAGATTTTAGTAATAAAGGTGGATACAGCCCTACAGACAATGCAAATTTTACACGCATGTGGCACGCTGTTATGCACCAAGAAGTATGGGATTTAATTGACGGCACTACAATAGGTAAAGATCACTCATCTTCTGAAAAAATGGCACTTTACCATGAATTTGGCGGTCGTGGTGTAATCGAACGACTTGCGGAAGCTAAGTTAGTAGAAGCCAGGAAGAAAGGACCAGCCGGAGATAAAGAACAAGCTGTAATTGAAGATGAGCGTATGCGTGCACTAGTTGCGTTAGGTTTAACTTTTGCAACAGATCATGTAGCACAAGCGTTATTTTCAGAAGGCCAAGGTAAAACCTCAGGAAATAACAATAAAGGATTTTTAATTTTACCTAATGGCGAATGGAAAGAATACAAAGACGCAGGTGAAAAAAATAAACTAATAAAAGAACATAACGCCACACAAGACTCTGGTGCATTGTGGTATGACGATGATATGGCTCAGACGGATTCTAATATCATAAGAATGTTAAATTTTGTAAACAAAGATAACAATGAGTGGAAAAAAATAAAAGAACTTAATGACACAGTTCCCCCAACAGATGTTTCTGGAAATGAACAAAATATATATTTAACATGCTTTAAAGCTTTAATGGCACCTACAAGTTTTGGAATGCAACCTGGGGCTAATTTAGGGGTTGCCACTAAAATGTATCTTCAGGCACTTAAAGAAAAAAAAGCTGATAAGAATGGCCAAAACCGTAGCGTATTTTCATACATAAATACTAAACAAGATGAATCTAGCGACCCAGACGGGGTTTTGCATTTACAGCACGAAAATAGACTTTACGGAAGAGCTAAAGCTGTATCAAACTCTATGGAAATACTAGATCCAGAACTTTATAAAAATATAAATTTCCTGTATGCAAGTGAAGATAAAGAAAACATAAGAAAAGCTATACATCTTCAAAAAGAATGGCTTCGGCTTGAATATAGAGACATACTTATACAAAAAGACGAAGATGCAAAGTTAAGACCACCAAAAAAAAATAACAAAGATGACGATGAATCAGAAGAAAAAGCCGAATTAAAATCTGTCAATATTAAAGCAAACAATATTTTTACAAACACTATAGAAAAAATAAGGCTTGCGGCATTAGATCCTAATTTTGTTATTCCTTCTGGTAAGGAATCACAAGAAGATGACTTAGATATGACAGTAAAAGGTGCTTTAAAAAAACCTAGTCTTTCCGCGCTTACACGCAACCACAAGCGTGGGGATGATCAAACAATGATAAATACTTGGGCAGACAAAGCTGCTACAGGTTCAGAAACAAACACTTGGTCAGACAAGCAAAAAGAACAACTAAAAAAAGATTTAAAAAATATGCAGTTCTCCTCTGACGATCTTCAAAAAGATTGGACAACTCGAGGCGGGTCTATAAATCCTATGTTAAGATTTATAAAAAATTACTCACTTGCGTTTGGTAAAGATGGTGATCACCAACTGTCATCATTTTTACAAGGATCCCATAGCGCAGCATTTATGGCACAAGAATGGGCTAAGTATTCTTTAGCAACAGATGAAAATGGTAAAAATTCTTTTCAAGTTGATATGGAAGAAGCTAGAAGTATTAAAAACCCGTTTAATCGGGCTAAGGCAATTGAAGATGTAAAAGATGATTATGTTAGATTTATAAAAAAAACAGAAGCTAAATTTATAAAAGCTGCTCCAGCAGGTTTAAGAGATCAAATAAAAGAAGGCAAACTAGGTGTATCGGGTTCATATATATTTGGACCTAAAGGTGGAAACTTTCATCAAGATTTGTCATACAACGGTGGTTACCCAACAAAGGATCTGTGGTTCACACGATGGATGCTTTGGGGTCTAGGTACTATGACAAATAAAAGTGGTAAACTTATAGATACTCCCCCAACTCAATTAGCTGGTGTTTTTGACTTAATAAATAACTTTACAGCTAATGAATTTAAATTAACTAACAAACAAGTACAAGCTGTAGGTTGGTATCATTGGAAAAACTTTTGCACTAGGATGGGTGTAAAAACTGCGGGTATGGAAAACTACACATCCGCATCAAAAAAACATTATGACGCTATGGTAACAGGCGCGGGAGAGGATCCCGAACCTATGCCAGAAATACCAAAGGATAAAGCTAATGCATATGCAAAGAAAAACCCAAATGGACCTCCCTCTAACAGAGCAGGAGTGCCAAAAAATTTCTCAGCAGCTAATCTCGCAAGGGCTTATGCCGTCCTTGGAAAAAGTAATAGCGACCTTACGAGGAAGCCGTTCACGATGGACAACCCATCTAACAGAACACGCCAACAAGCTAAAGGAAAAGGAAAGACAAGACTACCCGGAAGAGGAAGGGGAGTTGTAAAATTTGCACAGTTTAAACCAGCACCCGGTGGTATGACCGGGGCACCTGTTGCGACTAGAACTAATCAACCATTCTCAAACGCTGTAGCTAAATCTCCAGGTGGAAAGAACCTAGCACAAGGTGCACTTGGTAACCAAATTAATGCTAAGGGTGGTGTAAATACCACAGCACAAAACGCAGTGGGTGATTGGCCTAATGGTTCTGAAGAATCAATCATACACACAGCACCACAAGGCACAGACCCATTTAAATTAAAATACCTAGGTGCTTGGCATGGTATCTCAGGACAGAAGAAATCTGTACTTGTGTTCCACCCAAATCCAAAAGGTCCAGACAGCTTGTACCACATGGTTCACCCTTCAACAGACATGGGCGAAGTAAGAGAACAACTAATTGCAGCAGGTATAAACTACAAAACTCTTCTACCGGGAAAGACAAACACTAGAGTAGTGGTGTACGATCCAAATAGAGGAATGAGGAACACCGTAGACCAATTTGCTACATTAAATAACTTAAATGTAGAAGAAAACATTGGACAAGGCGAAATTGTAGGTCATAATGGTGATTGGAACAGTGCAGGTGCTCTACCTAAGTCACGACAAGCTTACCAAAATATTATAGGTGAATATGAGCAGAATAGTAACCAAGCCGGGCCTACCAACAATCCTAGTGGGGCATCCACCAATGGCACAAGCCCCAGCGCAGGGAAAGCCCAGCAACTCTCCCGCAAAACCACAACCAAGGCCAAAATAAAATTTGACCGTAGTCGAAGAATCTTAGAAGGATTTCTACGACAGCACAACACACCCAACAGAGAGTTACCACCTGTTGGGGATTTACTAAGCCAAGACCTACAGAACATCAAGCCAGAGCATCTATCAAAATATCAACAGTTGATTCCAGATGCGAAGTGGTCAGACATAGAAGGCGCTGTAACTTCACTGCAACAAGATCCTAGCCTCTATGACGATATGACTAGTGAATCTAACCGCAAAGAGATGTACTGCAAAGAACATGCGCGAACAGTATTACAAAGCAGTGGTTTAAAAAAGTTAATAGATAGCCTGCAAGTGCAAAAAATGATACCTGAACACGCACAGCACTTGATAGAAGACGCTAAAGATGGCGATTACTTTTCATTAGAAGCCATCAGTTCAGAGCTAAAACATGGTGTACCTTCACTGCGGGCTTTTGCGAAAGCCGCAGAGAAGGAGTACAACAAAGCAGGAAAGGTGTGGGATAAAATGCGAACACAGCCACAGCCACAAAAGTTTGCTAAATCTGAACACGCTAAAGATCAGTACCGTGCAGGTAAACACGGTGTAACCTTCCGTGGAAGAAACTACAACGGTGGACAATTTGCACCAAAAGACGATGGTGTAAAACGATTTGAAAAAGACTCCAACCTAACACACATGATTAGAAAACTGCGAGGAGCTTAATGGAAGAAATGATTGTTAAACACCATGTTCCCATTCTGGACGAGCATGAGCTTAAGGATGGTAAGGGGAATGTGGTGATCCGGCTCGACCAGAAGAAACTATCAGAGATAGTTAAGGTTAACAATAAGCGCATGGGTACTACTGGTGACGAGATACCACTTGTCATAGGGCATACCAAAGATGATGCCCCTGAAGGTGAACAACCTGAGATTGTTGGATACGCTACTAACCTAAAGGTTGAGCCATTCTTCAAAACAGGAAGAAAGTGTATCACAGCAACTTTTAAGTTCTTCAAACATGCTGCTGATAAAGTTCGTGGTTTCCCAAGGAGATCAATAGAGCTTTGGCTTAGTGATTACAAGATAGACCCGATTAGTTTGCTCGGCGCAACTACACCAGAACGGGATCTTGGACTTCTCCGCCTGTCTAAAGGTGGAGTTAAAAAATATCAAAGGACTATAGGAATGAATGATCAACAAGGCATTATTGACGGTGTGTTAGCTGGACTCCAACAAACGGATGTTTGGCAATTTCTTACACAACTCTCACAGCAAGGTGGTGAAGCACCACCTGAGGAAGGTGGTATGCCACCTGATGGTATGCCCGGTGAAGAAGCTCCTATGCCTGAAGAAGGCATGGATCCTGGCATGGGTGAAGAACCACCTATGGATGATGGTATGGGCGAAGAGCCTATGCCAGAAGAAAGCATGGAAGAAGAACAACCTGTCCAAGCTAGTCGTGGTAAACGCTACGACAGAATTAAACTATCCAGGGTAGAACAAGAAAACCAACTTCTTCAAAAAGAAATCCAAAACATCAAGATTAAATTCCAGCGTGCAGAGCGGGAGAAAGATCTTATTGAGTTGGAAGCAGAAGGTTACATGCTAGACCGTGGCGAAGAGCTATCCTTGGTGCAATCTCTTCCTGAGAACACCTACAGGGCGCACTTGCAAATCATTCGTAAGAGGTATCAAAAAGCACCTATTGGTGCACGAGCCTCCTACTATCAAGAATCTAGATCTGGTGGGGCGCGTGGCCGTACCAGAGACGAAGTGAACGAGGCTATCAATTTTGCAACATCTAACGGCATTAGCTACCAAGAGGCACTTGGAAAGATTAATGCTGAAAAAGTACTTTAACTAGGAGAATAATTCATGCCTTTGTACAATCCAGCGTTTTTGGCAGGTGGTGATATCTTCCCAGCAAGATTTGTGACAATCTCTGGGGAATTCACTGTTTCACAAGTGAGTGCTATTACTCAACCAATCATTGGTGTATCTCAAGAAGGTACACTTGCTCCACCTAATCTTGCTAACCTTTTGGGTGGCACTGAGAGTGGTGTAGCTGCCAGTGCAGGTAAATCACTAAAGGTGTTTGGCCTAGGTGATGTGTGTATGGTGCTTGCAGGTGGTACTATCACCGCTGGTGCCAAAGTAAAATCTGGAACAGACGGAAAAGCACTTACCATTGGTACTGCTGCTGGAACACATCAAGTAGGTGGTACTGCACTTAACAGTGTAGTTTCCGGTGAAAAAGTTTTAATCCAAGTAAACCCACATGTAGTGGTAATTTCGTAATAACCCTGTAATTTAAGGAACAAATATCATGGCAGATTTCGTATCTAGTGCAGCACAATTTCCAAGTGGAACAAACACATACATCCCTAGCTTTGACGCTACGGGACAACTTGTGGTATCGTTCTCACGCAATCCTAAAGACTTTGCGTTGAACAAGTATATCACAATCACCCCTGTAAAAAAGAGTTCAGGATACTACCTGAAGCTTAATGCAGAACAAGCTGGCCGTGTTGCTTATAGCGATCTTAAAGATCATGTATGGCACGATGGTAATGACGCTCCACACGGCGAATGGAATAATGAAAAGTTTGAGTGGTTGAACTTCAACACTCAACGCTATGTATTCCCATTCAGGTTAGGCTATAAAGCTGTTGATCAAGCTGACTGGAAGATTGTAGCTTCCTATAGCGCGATCAATGCACAACAAGCTATGACCGCACGAGTGGTTAAAGTTTGGGATAAATTGCAATCCGCAGTTGGTTCTGGCATTAATGATATTGCATCTGTTAACTGCAATACCGCTGGAAACGACTTTACTGGTGGATCATTCCTTGTGGATGGTGACTCCGGTGATATTGCACAAGGCACTTCTAAAGGACCTGTGTTCAAGAAGGCACTCAATGCAGTTGCCCGAAAGATCAACAAGGACACCCTTGGTGCATGTGGCCCTAAAGAAATGTGCATGATTATCAACCCAACTGTTGCTGATGCACTTTCGAGGTCTAAAGAATTGCACACTTATCTTAAAGAGTCTCCAGTAGCTCTAGCACAGATTCGTGGTGATTCTGAAAGCATCAACGGCAAGTACGGTTTGCCTGATAAACTTTATGGTTACGACATTATTGTTGAAGATGTCGTAAGGGTTTCCAACAAGAAGGGTGCTACCAGAGCAACCGACTATGTGTTGGGAGACAATGAAGCGTGGATCCTTGCACGCCCAGGTGATTTAGTTGGATTTGAAGGTTCGCCTTCATTTTCTACTGTACACCTCTTCGCATATGAAGAGATGACTGTAGAACAAAAAGATGATCCAGATAATCGCCGCATCAATGCGCGTATTGTAGAAGATTACGGCGTTGAAATTGTTGCACCTATCACTGCGTTCCGATTTAACAAAGTCGTGACAGCGTAATGGCACATGCAACAGTATCTGATCTTCTGATGCGTTACGACCTCCGTAGAATTGGTGATCTTGTGCTAGACACAGATCAACGAGCTACTGCGGAGGAACTAGCCGGAAACAGCACAGCAGGGGTGGTCGTACAGACCGCCCTTTCTGATGCATCAGGTATGATCAATAGTGCAATTCTTGCAGGTGGAAGGTACAAACTTGAAGACCTGCTATCTATGACTGTAGATTCTAAAGCCTACCTTAAAAGACTATGTTGCGACCTAGCATATGGATTATTGATTTCTAGGCGTGGGTATGGCGGCGCTGACTTAGATGCAATGACATCAAGGTCTAAAGAAACAGAAGCTATATTAGAACTATTGCGTACAGGCGAACGCATGTTTGAAATAGAAAAAAACGAACAAGCCTCAACACCACAACAAGCACAAATAAGTAAAAACATTGCTTTGTTTTCTCAAGAACTAGACAGGTACTTTGGTATCAGGCAATCATCATCAAACGAATATTTCAACCCAAGGAGTTAAAATGGCACAAATTATTACTACAGGGCCAGCACATATTTTTGTTGGAAGATCGGCACTTGATGTTGACCTTGAATCTTTAGAGTACTTAGGAACATGTCAGAAAAGCCCCGGCATTACTATTCAAACTCTAAAAGAAGATGTAATGAATGATATCGGTGGTGAAACACCGATATCATTTACTAACCAAGGTCAGATCGGACAAATTAAACTAACATTAAACAGATACGATGAATCTGTATTTGCAAAAATCGCAACAGGTTTATTTAGCGATGGTTTAAACCGTGGTGAAATATCACGAGCACAGATGGGTGCACTTGCACAAGGTATGGGGTTTGACTTTGATTTGCTGTTTTACTTCCCATTCCACCAAGGTTTTCTTTCAGGCAGTACATCATCTACTCACACAACTTCACATCCTGAAGGTATTCATTTTACCTCTGTAGTACCTACTAAAGAGAAGTTATCAGAGATGGGCACTCGCGCGCGCACAGTGTCTTTAGAGCTTAGGTGTATACCAAAGATGTACTTTAGTAACACTAATGCTGACAGTAACGGAGCTTCAGGGCCTGTATCTCCTAACATCCGTGAATTTGTGTTGTACAACCACATTAAGACCGTTTCTGCAACCCTTAAAGCAAAGGTGAACTAAATATGCCAGCTAAAATCCATGTAACAGGGCCAGCACATGTTTTCGTAGGGCACAAATCTGATTTACCTGCTAGCGGTATTTATTTGGGAACATGTGAGAAATCCCCAGATTTTGAAACTGAATTTAAATGGGGAGACATCAACAACGACATTGCAGGTTCAGCACCTATAGATCTTGTGTTTAAAGGTATGATGAGCAAACTGCAATTCCTCATGACCCGCTTCAATGACGCAAATGTGCAAAACTTTGTTGGGAATGTTAACTCCAGGGCTAAACGGCACGGAATCACACACCAGCCCGGTATTACTGATGGTGGTCAGATAGGTTCACTATCTGAATATACCCATGCGTCTGTAGTCAACGCTGGATATTGGATGGCTATTAAATTTGAATTTGCTGCATTAACCGCAGTAGATAGCTTTTTACCTAAAGGATACTTTTTCCCATCGGTTAGCCCATCACAATTTGGGTACGAGGAAGGTGCACTAGGCACAAATGGTAAAAAGCTTCAACTAGGTGTAGAAGCACACGCAGCAGTAGTTAAACCTGGGGTGTACGCAGCTAACGGCGTAAATTCAGGTATGACAGCAGGTGATTACACTTTGCGTTTGTATTCAACAGACACAAGCATTTTTGATTTTGCTGCACTCCCTAACATCGACTAAGGGGTAGGTTATGCCAGAAAAACCTAACATGATCCCAATAGATCACGATAAGCCTAGGGAGAAATTCCTAGGCTTAACTCTTCCTAGAGATCCCGCAGAAATTATAAAGAAGAATAATGAAGCTGCTAGGAGTGACCCTAGAGGGCATCAAAAAACCCAAGGCACATTTATAGCGGATGTAGAGTACTCTAAAGACGCTATATCAGAGCGTGCAATGCCTAGCTACTTACTTAAGCAAATGACAAATTTAGGGGGTTTTAGCACTAACCCAGAAGTAAGGGATAAAGCTAACGCCACAATAAGAATGCAACAAGAAAAAGATTCTGCTGTTATGGCTGGATCTAATTGGAGTAAGGAAGATCTAAAAAACCTAAAATCTGAGAGATTACAAGACCTAAAAAAAGTAGATGAAAAAAACAATTTAATAGGCACAGGTGAAAACGACACAAGGGAACAGAAAATATTCTTTAACGCAGTAAAGAATCAATCAAACAGAACTAGCAGCATATCGCAAGACACAGACAGGCAGGGAAAGAAGCCAGAGGAAGTACTTCCAACAACTAGCTTTAATAGTTTTCCTTTAAATCTAATAACAGGTATTCCTACTGCTAGGTTTGCAAATTCTGTAAAACCTGAAACAACACTAAAGGGTTTTAGTAAATCAGCAGAAGATATTTTTAATTCTTTATCAAAACCTAAGAATCAAAACTCATTAATGCCTGCACCAAGTGTAGATACAGAAGAAAAAACACCTAGCCCTGCTCCTACACCAACCCAAAATAATACAAGTTCAATAGCAGATATACCTGCTCCTCCTGCAATTGGGCAAGAAAATATAAAAGAGCAAACAAAACTAACTCAAGTTAAACCACAAATAATTACACCTACGCAAATGGGAAAAGCTTTCTCAATGCTTCCAAGTGTAGCTCGTGGAACGGCAGCAGCAGGACTAGGTATATTTGCCTTAACACAAGCACTTAGAGGCCCTGTTACTAAACCACCACCAGTAGTTCCAAAGCCTGTACCTAATCCTGTGCCTGTGCCACCAACACCAAATCCTGTGCCACCGGATCCAACTAAACCAGATCCAACTAAAGTAGATCCAAACGAAAACCCAGAAGACGAAATAAGACGCAGAAAAAAAGAAGAGGAAGATAAAAAGAGACAAGACCCTAAACCTGTTGACCCTAAACCTGCTGATCCTAAACCAGAAGAAGAAACACGCACAGATGACGAACCTATAAAAGAGCCTAAACCAGAAGACAAAAAGGAACCTCCTAAAAAAGAAGAACCTCCTAAAAAAGACAAACCTCCTGAACCTTGGCAAGTGCCATTTATGCTACCAACGCAATCAAGCGTACAGTCATTCCCTAGCTTGATCACAGGTATTCCAACACACAGCGCACCATCATTTGAAAAAACACAACTAGAGATAAATTACTATTCCGAATTGGGGTTCTAAATGGCACAAGTAAAATCCCCAATAGTTGACATTCTAAAAGCTATAAAAACAGCTATTAAGACAAGCTTAGGAATCACCAATGACACAACAGTTAAAATTGTTGCTAGGGATGATCTACCTATTTACGCAGGGGATTTCGATGTACTTATAAAGGCTAACCTGCCCTACCCTATTGAAGAATTTGTTTCTGGGGCAGGTAGAACAGCTAGCGTGGTTCTTAGAACTATCACAATAGTAATACGAACTAGGTTAGCAGTTGATAGAAGTGATACGGATGAGCGCGCTTTGATGGATCCTATTTACGGTCACCTAAGGCGTGAAGAACAGATATTAAATTGTTTGCACTTAAAATTCCTATTCAACACTAACGGTGACATGATTAGTGCGGAACCTGTGCGCCTAAGCGAACCTAATTCTGCTTGGGGGGAATTAGCACATTACAACAAAGAAGATTCAGACAAGTCATCACAGAGGCAGGTATCCAGGTCGTTTTTAAACTTTGAAGTTAAATACATAATGGATGTTGCATAATGGGAATATCCGCAAATTACTTAGAATATGGCCCAATTAAAATTAACTTAGTGCATGTAAAGGATTACAAGCGCGAGCCTATGTACGCCGACAAAGAGCAAACACATTACCTCTACACCCGACACACATTAAATGTAGAAGGTGTTGTATCTCAAGATAATGAAGTTAATTTTAAAACATTTGAAGTTGCGGATGATGCTATTGAAGTAGATGTGATCATTAAACACTTCCTAACACAACCTAGACAAAAACTTAAATATGTGGTTGGCGGCACAGTGCTTTTAGAAAGCCCTGAGGAAGGTCAAATAATAGATTGCACTAACGGACCAAAACCTAAAGGTTTTTCAATCAACAAGATAAACGGTGTAAATAGCACCCAAGTAACATTTACAATACAAACGGATGTAAATGACGCACATATTTTCGGCGCGCCTAAGTATGCTATTTTAAGCAATAGTTACACAATGGAACACATTATTGATCAAGACTTCTACACATCAAGAAAAGTGTCAGGGATGATACACTTCAGAACTGATGTGATGATAGATGAAAACCTATCACCTGACGATTTTAGAGAGCTAATAAATATACCCACACCAATCACAATGAAAAGGGATTTAGTCAAGTGCAGGCTACACCCAGGTTCAATGAAGATGGAGTATTCATTCATTGACAGAGAGACACATTTCCACTTAGATAATCGTCTTAATAAAGCAGTAGACAGTTACACAACCTTTCCTAAACCCAACATGAAAAACATAACACGCTTGGAAATAACCCAAGGCGTGACATGTATGCAACCTACCACATACTCAGCAGCACAAGACGCATATAAAGCTGCTAGCGCGACTATGAACGAATCTGGTAAAGGTATGCAGAGGTGGAGAACCTTGTCTAATGTTGGTGCCGCTATTGGTGCTGCTTTACCTGTCACTGAAGAGAATTTAACCATTCAGGTTTATGGTAACAACTTGTCTGATAAATCTGATTTAGAATACCTTATTTATTACATAGTTCAAAAAAAGCTTCCCTACCAACAGTCAGCAGGGAAATACAATTTTAAACTTGAAATTGATGCTATGGGCAGTTACGCGCGTATTCAAGTAAACCGCACAAGTAGCCCATTAAATGTTACTGGCGAGGGGCTTGCAAGTTTATTAGGAAACGATCTAACCAAGTGGTTATTTGGGCCACAAAAAAACGCCGACTTACACAACAGATTTTTAGATGCTTCAGTAATTCTAACTGGGGATAAATTTGATTTAAATCGACTTCACAACAAGAGCTTTTTCGCAGATCTCCAAAAAGATAAAAAAACTTACGGAGAAAGTATGGATGGTGTTTTCATCAAGACTTATGTAAAGGGGCAGCTAAATCCCGATCTTATAGATTTATCACCTATATCTGCTAGATCAGGTAGCGATCAGATGCGCGGATCTTTCATGGAGCAGATATTTGTTGAAGGCGTACGCTCTAACCCTTCAGAATACCCAATTGATCCTCATCAGAATACACATGAGGAATATAACAATGATCGTAAAGATAATAGCCCTGAACAACACCTAGGGGATAAAAACAAATGAGCTATTACAACAGAATAAAACAGGAGAATGGTGGAGCAATAAGGGTAGAAGGTTCTCTATACCCTAGAAAAAGTATTCGGTATTACAGAGAAGATAAAAACCCTAACAAGGGCAAGCCTAAACTTCCGGTGCGTGAGGAAGAATTAAAAGATGTGTTCATCGATGTAGTAGTAGCTAAACCTCAACTTTCTAAACGAGCTAAACTAAGCGCTGAAGATAAAGTAAAGTTCGATAAAATCCTAAATTCTCAAGTAAGTAATTTTATTTTTAAAAACTTCCCCTGGGATAAAACTAAAAAACCTAGAGAGTATTGGATTGAACAGGATGTTTGGGAAGATGATGTAATGCTAACTGGGTTTGAATCTTTCAACAGTTGGTACAAGGTTTACAAACCTTCAGATGCTAATCGCTCTTCTGCTAAAGGTGGCACAGGGTTCTGGATGCTAGCAATTAACAAGCTGATGAGTGGCGGTTACCATGACCAACAATTCATGCCCGGACTCCATCTAACCGAACTTTTAAGAAAAATAGAGGAGCAGTACGATGAGTAACCCTAACTCTAGAAAAGTGTTAATATCTCTAGCGCACGCCAGATTCCCATACACTATGGCTAGCATTTCTGTGTCGTATTTAACGGAAAACGACATACTTAAAACTAGAGTTCTTGGGTTGCAATCATCCTCAAAAATATTTGAACTTGGGTCAACTGCTACAGAGACAGTTGTGTTCTCATTTGTGCGGTCAAACAAACCCCCTGACATACCGTCTTTCCTAAGCCAATACACATCTTTAAACAAAAGAACACTTATAAGCCACACTGTTCGCATGGAGGCTCCAGAAGTCAACCATACCACAGGAACTACGGAATATTCCTGTAGCGGTTCCGCAGTGTACATGTTAGAATATTCGGATATTTATAGTCTTAAGTCGAAGAGGTTTTTCTACCCTAGAAGCCCTATTGATGGAAACGATATCTTTGCTCATACATCTTCACTAAACGGCGAAAACACAGAAGATTGGACATCCTTTGTTTACGACTGGATGGGTGGAATGGAATACAGCACAACCCCTACAAACTAACAGGATAAAACATGATAGATTACACAGGAACCTACGGTTTATTTACTAAACTAGGGCTTATTGGTGGGTTTATATCCGATATAAACACATTTCAAAAATCCTTAGTTAATGTAAAATCTCCAACATTAACTAATAAGTTTACATCCAACGGTAAGACTAAAATAGTACTTGATTACATACCTGCTATTGATAGCCAAATTAGTTCTGTAAGCAATCTAGTTCCTGATGTTTTTGTAAATGTGGCGGAAGGTGTTTTAATAGATTCTGTAACAGCAAACGACCCTCTAATACCAGCCACCGTAGATGATTGCCTGTTAGAACTAGTATCTCAAATGAAGGCGGATAACATCACCGTTCAAAAGATGTTAAACACTGTAACTGTATCAGACCCTAGCGGACTAAATTTAATTAGTGTTGCCGTTGTAAATTCGGATGGTGGTTCTAACCAACACACCCTGGCAGAAAATATAAGACTAGAAGTAACTTCTGATTCATTCACAGGTGGCACTGGTGCAGGTAACGAAACACTAACGGTTAGAGCAAAAGACATTGCCACCGGGGTGTTTAACTACGACTACCCATCTGGATCAGGTGCAGATATTACAGTTGAGCGCGTAAACATGAACGCCAGTGCCTCTGAAGGAAACTCTATCACCAACGGTAATTTTAATCTTACAGACGCAGCAACACCTACTATACCTGCTAATTGGGATGCTGTAACATCCTATGGTGTAGCCGGAACAAACTGGCTCGTATCTTCAAACGGCCTAAAAATCCAAAACTTAGCAAGTGTTCGACTAAAGCAAAATGTGTCATCGTATGTAAGTGCTAAGAAGGTTTATCATGTGTATTTTAGGTTTAAATTAAATTCGGCCGCTGTCTTGTCTAGTGGTTCAATCACAGTAGATTTAGTGGATTCTGCTGACAACACTATGGTGGACAATTCTAACGCATACCTAGCCAAGAGCGTTTTATTTAGTTCAATAAACGCAGCAAACTTAGGCGTTTATCAAAATGTTAGTGCCACCTTTGTGGTTGGGTCTAAAACACCAACTACGGTGTTTTTAAGAATCATGTGCAATGGTACAAATCAAACCGGGGTTACAGTTGAGCTTAACAGGCTTGTTCTAACTGAGATGAACGAACTGTACACAGGTGGTCCATACATCTCCCTTCTAGGTTTAGATTCAGAGCCTATGTACACCGGACAGCGTGTCAACATTTCCATCACAAAAACTTTAGACGGTGGTTCTGGAACATACACCAACAACACTTTTCAAGTTTTGTTTAACAGGCTTTTTTCTACTGCGGAAAAAGGCATTACATTACCTTTTAGCACCGTACCAAGTGTATTGGACTCATTAATACAATAATGCAAGCATACTACGATGGAACGCCACTGTTGCACCCCAGCGAAGATGTACTTCAATATGCAAGTACAGACGGTATGCTATTGATTGAAGACTACCTTCAAGGAATTTATAATACAAATGTAGATTCCACAGATATCTACTCCCCTACCCAACAAAACATTTACAGCAAATTACAATTAGGGCAGTTGTACTGGCCTACTGGAGCTAAAAGATTTGGCTGTGGGTTATTCTTAGTCAGTTCAGACTTTTTAGAAAAATTACCAAAGTTTGATTTATCAGGTAGTGCGGATTCAGAAGACACATTAGGTGGTTTACGCTCCACCGTAAACCACCTGCATAGGTACACATCAAAAAATTTAGATCTTTCAGAAGGCTACAAACCACTACAAGCTAAAATGTGGATGTTGCCCCCTAGGCCACTATTTCAACAGCGTAGGGTTCCTACAGGATTAGCAGAAAACACCGCACGAATTCCTTACCCGCACCTTAATGGTATTTGGGTACTTCCATTAGTGGATGATAGGTATTTTTGGTGGAACTTTACCACAGGCGATTTTAAACTTCCTACATGCACTAGTTGGGAAAACCTATTCAAAGCTATTTTTAAAAACTTAGGGTACACAGATTCACAAATTATAATAGACCCTATCTCAGTAGATTACTTGTTTCCGCACTCTATATTTAGAACAGCTTCGCAATTGACTAAGGTTCCTCTTCTCCTAGATACAATTGCACATTCGTGCGGCACTAGGATTATTTTAAACTACGATGGTAGTGTTCGTGTGATGAACGCACAGAAAAGTTTTGAAGAGGACAGCACAAGATACTCTACATCAAACACGCAGAGGTCTGGTGGTTTTGGAAGCTTGATATCTACTGCAAAAGATTCAATGGCTTCTAATTACTCAACTAATTCTGACATTACAAAAAGTGAAACAGAGTTTAAAAAACTAAAAAGTATCATGCGCGATACTGCGGGTGTAATACCCAGGGCAATTAGCTTTTTAATGTCTGGGTCAGTGTACGCCACAGTTACAACAGAAGGTGGCGGAGAGACAGGTAATGTTGTTAACGCCGAAGGTGATGACAACACTAATTCTGCTTTTATGTCAGGTGGTCAGGTTTACTATTATACCTCTACAGATGCATCTCCGTTACCACCAAGCACATTTACGCGCAACATTGGCGGTACAACTACAGAAGTTGTTACACCTATTTCAGGAGATTACGCTTACGACCTAAATAAGAAACTACTATACCCATTCACTACAACTTGGGGCGAACCATCATCAGGGAAATCACTACCTTCTAAATATTTTAAAATTAATGCATCTAGCTATAAATTAAAGGTAAAAAGCTGTCCAGAATACGCGCAAAAGCCTAGCAACAAGACAGATAAAGAATTTAGCCAAACCCAGCTAAACAACTTTATTGAGGTGTATAAGAACGACTGGCTTCTGTATCAGATGAGCGATGTTAATCTAATTTTAAACGGTATAGAAAAGATAGATCCTACCGGAATGTTTGACTATGTTCTGTACGACATCGGCAATATAGTAACTAAAGTTGCAAGAGCACCCTACAACGACCCAGTACAAGATATTTACATTGAGTCGTACCTAGGTGATGAATCAGGGTGTGATGCTGATGCCTACCCATGCGGTCAATGCAAGGGTATGCAGGGCGGTAGTCTCACTAGCCAGCTATACGGTTTTGGTAACTCTAGTATGTTTTTACCCTACAGCCCGGTGCAGGTAAAAAACTCTACACTTCCAATTAATGCCGATCCAGCTAACTACCCGAACTACCACAAGCCACCATATGTAGTTAAATTTTGCTTAGGATCTGCTGTTGGTAATGTTGCCCTGGATTATCATTTCCAAACACAGGCAATGGTATCGGTGTATTGGAATGGTAGCAAGGTAACATCACGCCAAATTAACGGTGCAAAATCTTTTACCTGCCAAGGATGTGCACAATGTTGGGGAAGACTCACATTTGCAAAAACTGCAAAAACCCCTGCGTACGCAACCGTAGTAATTGAAAAAGTAAACGACTACGACACAGATTTACAGCTATTACAAAACCAAAATTGGTACATGAATATGAGGTGTGTAGATTCACAGCCATACCCTGCACCCAGGGCGGTTGCGTGCGATCAGAAGCTGGATGAGGTTGGTGGAATATTTACCTTAGGTATGTTTACTAGTATTCCAATTAACATACCATCGAGCAGCAATGGTTTAGTACCAAACACCTCAGTATGTGTAGCGGACGCAGCAGAATCAGACTTTCAGTGCGGTGGGGTAAATTGCACTATACCTGCAAACCTTATAATGTCTTTTGAATCACCTCCTGACTCTTGCAAGTGGTTAAAAGACATCACAATACCATTACAGCAATCTGTTTTTGATGGTGGTTGGGCTGGAATAAATGATCAGTTTGGCCCTTTAAAAGACATAATCCAAGCCAAGCTAAGGTTAGTAGGTAACAACGGATTTGACCTTACATTTAAAGATATAGTCAATGTATCTAAGCCCCAAGTACAACTGACTTCTGGAACTACCTGTATTTGCACACCTTTTAAATTACAGTTTATGGCAGGTAATTTAACTTCATTCTCTTGCGTAGGCTCAACCACAAAAATAATTATTCAAGAGGCATAACATGCAGATCCAATTTAAAAATGGCCCATCTTCTGTAATAGAAGCAAACGCAGCAGCTAATGCGTACCTAGCTGGTGAACCAGCCTACGCAAACAACACCAATAGTCTATACATTGGTGGGGTTCTACTATCCACAGGTGCTACTTATTATGTCCAGGGCACACAACCCACAGACCCAACTAACCCTGAGACTGCTAAAGCTTTTTGGTTTGATACAGACGATAACTTTTTATACATCTGGAAGTACGCTGGTGGCACAGGCGCGTGGACTCGTGTTCTAGCTTCAGGGTCAACAGGCCCTGCCGGACCAACTGGCGCAATAGGCGCAATAGGCGCACAAGGATTACAAGGTATTCAAGGCGTTCGTGGATCTACCTTTTTATCAGGCACAACAGGCCCAATTTCAACAACTACTGCGATAGATGGGGATTACTTCCTTAATACAACAACACGCTTATTATACGGCCCTAGGGTCACTACAAACGGCGTTGTCAGTTGGGGCGGCGCAATAGACCTAAAAGGAGAAACCGGGGCACAAGGGCCACAGGGAATTCAGGGTTTAGCTGGTGCTGATGGACCCGCAGGTTCTAAAATTTTCTACGGAAACGAAGTACCAACTACTAACTTTCCTAACCCTACAGAGCGTAGGGAAGGTGACTTTTTTATAAATCTAGTCACAGGCAGGCTGTACGGTGGTTACACAAATTCACAAGGTTGGGGGGCAGGTGTATCTCTCCTAGGCCCACAAGGTGTAGCAGGCCCACAGGGTAATGCAGGTAGTGCTGGTCTAGAATGGCGCGGAACATGGTCATCGGGAACAACCTACCCTGAACATTCGGTTGTTCAATATCTAGGCTCTAGCTATGTATCAATAAAAACTACAACCAATATACCGACTAACGCCGAGTATTGGGATTTAGTAGCGTCTAAGGGCACAGGAAGCACAGGAAGTGGTGTTGCAAATATAATTGCAAATGAACCATTAGTATGGGATTCAACCACAAGCTCACTTACCTTTAGTGTGCCAAATGCAGCTACGGGCAATGTTCTAAAATACAACGGAACAGCATGGGTAGCCGGAACTAGTGATGCAGCTAAATCAATACACTCTGGAACAGGTGCTCCAACCTCCACAATAGGGGTAATTGGCGACTTTTACATGCAAATGGCAGGTACAGGTGCTCCAATACTATTTGGGCCTAAAACAGCACCTGGGTGGGGTTCTGGTGTGTCACTTTTAGGGGCTAGTGGACAAAATGGTATAGCTGGTCCTGCTGGTGCTGATGGCACCGCAGGTATGGAGTGGAACGGCACATGGGATCCTACCGTAAACTACTCCAAGGGCGCGGTAGTTTACTACCTAGGATCGGTGTATATTTGTGAAATTAACAACACCTTAAACATCACGCCGAACACCACTGCTAATTGGGATCTACTAGTTGCTAAGGGTGCACAGGGCGACCCTGCTAATGTGGTTGGAACCGCGCCTGTTGTTATTACCTCAAACACAACAGGTACTGCACCTAACACAGTAACAACACTCACTGTGGCACTATCTGCGGGTACTAACACAGGTGATGTTTTAACTTGGAATAACACAACTAAATCATGGTCATCAGTTGCACCAAATATACTTTTAGATGGTTTAGATGATGTTGTAATAACAAGTGTTAAGTCTGGTGAGGTTTTAACCTACAACGGCACAAAGTGGGTTAACGGCGAAATAACCTTAGACTCACTTTTAGATGTTACAACCACTACGCCTACAAACGGTCAAATTCTATCCTTTAATGGCACTATTTGGAAAAATGCAGATACAGTAAGCACCATTAACGCAACTTTACCTTTGTCCTGGGATAAAACTAAATCCACTATTAGCATTACAGCGGGTACAAAAAACAATCAGGCTTTGTTATGGGATACTACCTCTTCTTCATGGAAAATAAACTCACTTCCCCCTGCTGATATAACTGCTAATCAACCACTATTCTGGAATTCTACAGATAAGACACTTTCGTTTAGTGTTAACGCACAATCGGGTAATGTGTTGATTTATGATGGTGTTAATTGGGTTGCAGGAACACCCTACGACCACTCTAGACCAACCATACTGTGGGGTGAAGGTGTACCAGAACAGGGTTTTGGAAGATCTGGTGATTTCTACATCGACACTGTAGGACACTATTTGTACGGTCCAAAGTGTAGCGGTTGTTTAAACAACAAATGGACTACTATTCAAGCTCCTGTAAATTTAGTTGGGCCTGCTGGACCTACAGGTGCTGCTGGAAGTCAGGGAGTTCAGGGAGTACAAGGTTTAATAGGGCCAATGGGTCCACAAGGAAATTCCACACAAAATCTAATTCGTAAAGTAGATTTTGTTGGGGCTACAATGCCACCATCTACAGACTACAACTACCTTGGGAACAACGGCGATTTCTTAATTGTAAACGGCGCATCAAGTGTACGGTGGTACGGACCTAAGGTTAGCGGCGCATGGCCTTCCACATTTATAGAACTAAAGGGAACCGCTGGTTTACAAGGTTTAAAAGGTGACACAGGCGCACAGGGGGTTCAAGGACCTCAGGCAGGTCAAATTATCCACAGTGCTGTAGTAAATTCAAATTTATCTATACCGCCCGACCCATCTTCATCTTTAGGTGCTGTAGGTGATTTTCATATTACAGAACTAAACACCTCCTTAGGTGAATATGTTGGTAGTTTTTTGTTTGGGCCTAAAACCACTAATACGACTGACCCTTGGGGAACTCCTAGAAATTTGCGCGGGCCTTCAGGATCTATAGGAAGCACAGGGCCACAGGGACCAGCAGGTGTTTCACCTAATCCAGCTTTATCCGATATAAATGGCGGTTTGTTCAACACAGGCACAACACAAAACCCAACACTAGCTGTAAAAACTACCACAGGCACAGGCCTAGTATTAAAAAATATTGGAACATCCACAAGCCCACATTTAGCTTTAGATTTAGGGGCTTTAGGTGTGTTTTATTTAGACAGTCTTAATCAATTAAGGCTTAGACCTGTATCTAACAACGCATCCCAAAGAAGGAGCTTTTTTGGCATATGAAAACAATAATTTTAAACAATAAATCTAGGCTATATGTTCAATCACAAGGTGTTGCGTGCAATGTTACGGCAACCACACATTTGATGGAATTTGTAAAAAATTCTAATTTGTACCCTGGGTCTATAGGAGAAGAAAACTACGAGCGTATTTTCTACAGCCAACCCTCGCAGAACAATGTAAATACTCTTGTTGAGCACACTACAGAAAAGACAAGAATTGTGCGAGAGATTTACCTATACAACAACGCGCTAACCTCGCAAGTGTATAGCTTAAGAATTCGTAGCTACACAGATTTAACTTTGCCAACAGGAACATCAACAGGACAAAAAGATAATCCTGATAACTACAAAGACACATGCCTAATAGACCTTAACTTAGCACCTGAAAAGGTGTGGAGATTATCTGAAGCGTTTCTACTTAGCTACCCTTCCGTAATTGTTTTAGACAATCAAAATATGGATGAAATATCCATAGTAACCGCACCAACAGGCACACAGACTCTAAACAGTTCAGACGCTGTGCATGTGACTGTCTCCCACGGAATTACTGGAGACACTACTTGGGGAATAACGGAGACACTAACACAGAAGGTAATCACAGGCGCAGGTAACACATCAATTTACAAGTTACCAACCTCTGCATCACCTAACTCTACAATTATAAAACAAATCTGTCTTTACAACAGCAGTGCAAAAACTATTCGCATAAAATTAGGTTTTGGGCCTCCTACATCAAGCAATTTACAAGGTTATCTTTTTGACGGCGAATTAGCACCTAACAAGAGTTGGTGGAGTGATGGAAACACTTATCAAAAAATAGAAGACTACACTAGTGGAACTGGCGGATCTGGAGGATCCGGCAGTAGTGGTTCTATAGCACTAAATCCTGTTTTACCTCTTAACTATCAGTCCACAGGAAGTGTTTTAAAAATAGCACAAGCTGGTGCAACAGACAGGCAGGTTTTAGGTTGGGATGACACAGCAAAGGAGTGGAGGCCACAGGACAACCTAGAAGTGTTGACACCTGTTTACCCTCTGGAGTACAATATGAACACATTACAACTCCTATTAGGGCGTAATAATGCTGTAGATGGTCAAGCCCTAGTATGGAACACAGCCAACAACAGGTGGCAACCTGGAACATCAGGTGCACCAACTAACGCATCGGCTGGTTTGGTAATAGACGGAGGTAGCTACTAATGGCAATTATTAAAGCACTTAAAATACTGACACAGCCCCAGGGCGCACGGTATAACGCTACACTAAGCACACAACCTGTTATTCAGGTTGGTAATTTAGATACGGTTACTAACGCATTCACCGTAGATACTGCGTATGTTGGTACGGTTCTAGTTGTTGAGGGTGCTGGTAATGCTGGTTATAACTTAAGCGGTACACTATCAATACCGTTTGTAAATGGTGTAGCAACATTTACTAATGTGGGATTTGTACCAGATTCCGCAAATAGCACATTAGATATTACACCTGCGTCTCTATCTTTCGTTACGACTAATTTAAATGTTGTGTCTTCAATAACATTTTCAATTTCTAACGCTTCTAAGTTAGTTATAACATCATCACCTGTACCAACGACTACGGTATTAAACCGTGTGATGCAGATACCTGTAAAAGTGCAATTTAGAGATGCGTCAAACAATGACATACCTTTAGAGGGTATTTCAATTGTAGCAACAGCAGTAGGAGCTACCTTAAGCGGTACAACGACACTACAAAGCGCCTCTGGTGGTTTTGCAATATTTACACAGTTAACTTTTTCAGGTGGCGCTAATGCAGTAGTGACATTCTCTTCTCAAGGAATGACACCCGCAACACTTAATTTAAATCTTCAATATTTAGACATAATAAAACCTAGAAGAAGCTTAGTTGCAGGCGATTTTCCTGTTTCTGGAGATTTAGTACCTTTTGAGATAGCTATTAATATTCCAGATAAGCAGTTATGGGTTGCAGATCAAACGGGAACACCTGTTCTTATTAGTACTAGTGGCGGGGGGAGTGGATCAGGAACATTTACATCAAGTGCAACAGCACCAACATCACCTGCTCAAGGGGATCGATGGGTTAACACCACAGATGCTGTTTTATACACATACTACCAAACAGCTTGGGTGCAGTTTAATAATTAAGGATATTTAATATGACTTGTTTTTACGATGCTGTATATAAAGACGCTAGAGGTACGCAAGTATCTGATACATCTGTAAAAGTTCGTAGTGCCCCAAATAAATCTTTAAATTTTTATATAAGAGGTATAAGTGTTGTTAATATAAGAAGTACAAACTTTCAACAAACTCATCAAGGTCCAGCACCTACTAACGCTAGCAGTTATGGAATAACAGGAAGCCCAATATCTGGCCACGGCTATAATGACGGAACTTTTGCATTTGCTTTAGGGGGCGGGCCAGAAGATTCAACTCGATACTTTTTATTTGATTTCATAGAGCTAGACTGCAACGAGGGCAGCACAGACTACACACTAAATTTTAATTCAACCCCAGCAGGAACATACATTGTAGAGTTTCGAGGGCCATCCACAATATTATTCTTTACCGTTATTGTAGAGCCAACACTTGCATTACAAGGAGATAATTATTGCGTCAGTGATGCTGGTGCGAGTAGAGCTAACGGATCGTACACTTTAAATAATGGAGTTTACGAAAACTTAGCTGATCCTAATATTACAATAGAATGGGATGCCTCTAGGTGGGTTATAAAAGAAGGTAATTTTTGGTTATATAGCAACACCACAGGGCAGCAGAGTGCGGTACCTCTTACAGGGTGGACAGCAGCGTATGGCACAGGAACACCTACGCTATACCACACAGAGTGCATTGCAAATAATTATTGTGTTTCTGGTGCTGGGGCAAATTGGTTCAATGGAACATATGTTAGAATAACCCCATCATCTGGGGCGACAGTAGAGTTTGAAAAAGTTGGACAAACTAATTTAAGAATTGCTCGGTCGAGTGGCGGGGGTTGGCTTATTTATAATAATATAAGTGGAGGTGGAAACTCATACTCACATGTTAATTTTGGAAATTCTGCTACTCCCCCACTTACTGGTTGGAATGTGGTAAATAGTAGTCATGCACCAGCCCCAACAATAGTTTCAGGATCTTGTACATCACCTACACCAACTCCTACACCTACACCAACACCTAGTCCAACTCCAACATCAACACTAAGCCCATGTTTAGCACCAGCAAACACAAACACAGGCCCATTCTTTTTCCCAACTACAAAAGCAACAAACGACATTTACAGCTTTGCAGGTAGAGCATGGTATTGGAACAGCTACGCATGGCACAGGTATTGTATGTCTCCAACACCCACACCTACTCCAACCCCAACACCTACGCCAACGGTCACATCAATTTCACCAACCACAGGCACTACGGCAGGTGGAACAAGTGTAACAATAACTGGAACTAATTTAACAGGTGCAACTGCTGTAACTATAGGTGGTGTTGCAGTTACTAATCTTGTTGTTGTTAGCTCAACAAGTATTACAGCAACTACAGCAGCTAAAACTGCTGGAACTGCAAGTGTGTTAGTTACAACTTCAGGTGGTACTAATGCAGCTAACACATTGTTTACTTACGAAACTCCGGTAACTTTAATAGACCCTCGTTGCGTTTCTGGTGCAGGTACTTCAGCAGCAAATGGAGTTTATACTTATAATGCAAGCATTGGTTTTAATTCTGGTGGGTGGGAAAAAGTTGGAAGCCCTACTACATATTTTTATTATGATTACGACAGCGACAGATTTAGGCTCATAAGTGGGAATTCTACTCTTTATGGTGGAAATAATTACCAATTGAATCCAATTCTAGCAACTTGGAGTGTTATTTCTGGTGCATCCCCAGCACCAACAATAACTGGCGGTGATTGTACAACTGCACCTTTTGTTACATCTGTTAGCCCTACTAGTGGTTCTATTGCTGGCAATAGGTCAATAACAATAACAGGATTTAAATTTACTGGGGCAACTTCTGTTACTATTGGGGGTGTTGCTGCAACTAATGTTACTGTGGTTAATGCAACTACCATTACCGCCAAGACTCCGGCCGGAACTACTGGAAATGCAAGCGTTTTAGTTACCACACCAAATGGTACAAATCCTGCTAATACACTTTACACCTACCTAAATAATGTTTGCGTGGCAGGTGCTGGCACTACAACTTACAACGGCACATATGAAATCTTAGATAACGGAAATTATCAAAAAACAGGAAGCCCTTCTATAGCAATTTATTTTGATAGCGAATACAGCGAATGGGTTTTTTATAGTTCTGATGTTGGTTATTACGCATCCGGTAGTTCTACTACACTACCTTTAACTGGATGGATTGTTTATGGTAATGGTACTGCCCCTGCACCAACAATTACAGTAGGAGCATGTAGCTAATGTCAAGACCTTGCACATGTAATAATGTAATTCCTAATAGCACTTGGGATAACACACAGTGCCAACTTTGTTGGCATTACCACCATAACACAAGGGTAAGGGCAGCTTGGGATAATGACGAGCCAATACAAGTTCCACCTATGTTAGAACAAGCTAGCTCTTTAATATCCTCTGTTACAAGTTGGGGTTTCTCAGGGTGCAAAAGAGTACCTTTAGAAGTGCATGAAGATAGGCTTCATATATGTGCAAACTGTGAATTTAAAAAAGACGAAAAATGCGGAGTTTGTGGCTGTTTTTTAAAACCTAAAACTAGCTGGATTACTGAAAAATGCCCCTTAGGGAAATGGAGCGAATATGACCCCACAAGACTTACCCCCAATTGAACTTTTAGAGGATATTTTACTACCTTTAAAGTGGACTATTGATAGAATATATTGGTGGGGTTTTAAGGACGGTGTGACTATGGGGGGCGTTGCGTTCTTTGTGTTGTTCCTCTTAACTAACAGGAGAGCATCATGAATAAAGTGATAGGAATGCTAATTTTAGCTGTTGGGCTTATCACAGCCAACGAAGTATATTTTGGACGAATGAAGTTTGACCCTATTCCACTGCTTAAGCCAAAAGTAGCACCAACACCAGTACCAATTAAACCAGACGAACCTAAGCCTAAAAGGCCCTGGGGCACAGACCTAGAAGGCTCAGTTGAGTCTATTACTCTAGGCGGTTCTATCGCGCCTGACGGTTCAACACCACTACAGATTGACTACCCTTTAACACAGCACATTAGCAATATTGGATCTCATGTGGATGGTGCGGGTATGTGTGTAATGTCTTCTATAGAAATGGCAGGCAGATGGCAGAATCTAGAGCAGGTGCGTGGCCTAAGAAACTGGTGTGCCAATAAGCCAGGTGGAGGATACCCCTCTAAAGTCGATAAGCAGCTAAAAGAGTACTCTCAGGCACAAAAGATTAGCACACCTGAATATGTGCAATACGAGGGTAAAGAACTAGACCTGCTTAAACTAGCACTTAAGACAGGTAGGTTCCCTGCTGTGACCTACTCAGGGCGCGATAAAGTGCGATATTCTGGCACAATCGCCCACATGGTGTGTTTGGCTCACCTAGATGATAAATGGGCTTGCATTTGGGATAATAACGGCACTGCGGGGGAACTAATATGGATGACTCCAGAAGAATTTAAAACTCGATGGACTAATGATAGTAACGGTTGGGCCTTTGTATGGCTCGCACCACCCCCACCACCTGTACCACACTAGGAGCTAGTATGAACTTACTATTTGCTGTTTTCATGTTCTTAGACTTTAGCTGGGTTCCCACTGACGATGCGCGTCAGGTGGCACTATACCAGGACAATCTACAGGTAGGTGTGTTTAAAGTGCCAGAACGAGTTTACCTAGAGATAGATTCAAAAGGTGAATTTAAAGAATCTACACTGCCTACGCCAGTACCTCAAAAATATTTAGACCTATTTCCTACAAAAAAGATTCTTAATTATGGAATTGATTTATCAGAGCTTAAAGGAAAGCCAGAATCCTACTATCACAACGGTAGGGCTATTACTAAAGAAAGTGCACTTTCACTAATGGGCACACAGGACATACCTGATGACAGTGAGTTTTTAAGACTCACTGTCATTGGGCCTGATGCAATTAGAAAAAGGGTTCGAGACGATCTATTTAATGACCCAGCTCTTAGTGATTTTAAAAGTTTTACTGTGGTTCAAGACTATCCCCCTAGTCACTGGGCTGTAGCAGATATTGGATTTGAACTTACTGGGGAAGTTGCAATTTATGTGCAATCTCCTGATGGCACAGTTCTACACAAACAAAACGACTACAAGGATGGCGCGGTAGGTTTGGCGGCAGCACTAAGGAAGGTAGACCCTAACTATAGGAGAGGGGGTGATCCAGATCTCAGAGGTACTCTTGAAGGATCTCTGTTGGTGTTTGTTATCGTTATAACCCTTGTTTTGGCTGTATTTTTTTTCAGAAGGAGTGATGAACAATGAGCATTTTAACTATTGCGATTGCATTAGCTGGATTTGCAGGTGGTTGGATTGCGCGGGAAACTTGTAGGCCTAAAGACCATCCGATCTTAGACGCTGTGCGAAAGCTAATTGCACAAAAGGCTAAAGAATCAAAACAAATCGATGTGGAAGAAGAACTTAAAAAACTAAAAGGAGGTGTTTAATGTTTGAAGGATACAAAACATATCTTGCGTGCGCTGGGTTAATAGGACTAGCAATATACCAACTCTCAGAAGGTCATGTTGAACAGGCGTATCAGTCATTTTTAGCAGCACTAGCTGCATATGGACTGCGAAACGCACTAAAGAATGTGGCCTAAGCATGGGAAGAGTACTTATAGCTGGTGAATGTAGTAATGGTGTTGCATCGCACCTGCGTGCGCTGGGACACCATGTCACCACTGCTGATTTTAAACCTAACGAGGTTGATCAGACAAATCATTACCAGGGCAACTATTGGGATCTACTAGATGGTAAGCACCATTGGGATTTACTTCTAGGTCACCCTACCTGCACAAACATGGCTAACAGTTCAGTTAGCAGGCTAACTCAGCAAAGACCAGACGGTACTCTAGCCTACCCTACTAGAATGCAAGACATGCAAAGAGATGCTGAAGATTTCAAACGCCTATTGAACACACCACACGCATCCAGGGTGATGTTAGAAAACCCAGTAATGCACGGACACGCTGCGAAGATAATAGGTGAGAAACCAACCTTCTCTATACAGCCATATCATCACGGTGTGCAAGAGTCTAAGAGGACTATGTTTCACACTCGCAATGTGCCACCATTAAAGCCTACACAAGTTGTGCCTAAGCCTGCCAATGGTCTTTGGAACAATCAGATCCGTGGTAAAAATGGAAAAGTGTACCCCAAGGAAGCACCATCCGCGCAAAGAGGTACAGACAGATCACGCACAAGGCCTCAGGTGGCTAAGGCTATTGCAGAACATATACACTCTCTAATTCCACCCTCAGAAAACAAGGTTAAAATGAGCAGGCGTAAAGATGGATCTTGGTATTTTAACAATGCAGTCTAGGCGTGTGTATGACTGGCATGGTACAATAGACCCGTACCTGCCTACGGTATATCCACCCGGTTCACCTGAGAAAATCAGGGTAATGCAAATTCGTGCAGAACTGGAACTACCGCTACATCACACTGAGGACAACAAGCATGTTGAATTGCAAGTATGTGACTCTAGATCAGAGCGGTGCAGAATGGTTGAAATGGAGACAGGGAGGGGTAGGTGGTTCTGATGCGGCTGTACTAATGGGTTCTAACCCTTGGTGCAAACCAGACGAACTAAGGGATAGAAAACTAGGCACAGTATCCGAACAGTACGAAAACGAGCGAATGGCTAGAGGCAAGCGCCTAGAGCCTATTGTGCGCGAAATGTACGAAGACCTGACAGGACTAAAGGTGGAACCAGCTTGCGTAGAGCACGAATCCTACCCTTGGTTTATGGCAAGCTTAGACGGTATTACCAAGGATGGTCGATTGATTGTAGAGATTAAATGTCCTAACGACAGGGCACACTCAGAAGCTCTGAGAGGATGGATTCCGAAGTATTACTACCCCCAAGTACAACATCAACTAGGTGTAACTGGGGCAAAAGTAGCACACTATGTGTCCTACTCAGATGCTGAAAAGTTTAAACCACATGAAAGGCTAGCCTTGGTAGAGATGCGTCCGAACGAGGGATATATTAAAGAACTCTTCTTAAAGGAGCTATCATTTGTCCAATCACTCGAACATCAGAAGGCTCGACCTACATGATCTAGACCAACATTACTTAGATCTTCTAAATGAATTCGCACCTGTGTTTACGACTTTAGAGGAAATGAAAAGGTGCTACTTGGACAGGGCCTTCACTGGCACCTGTCCTACTTTTTTATATTTCAGTGACTGTGGAAAACCATTAGGGAGTATTACAGTGCACTTAGTAGATAAAATGATTTATAGACTTCCCTATGCGTTTGTAGATGACTTTATTGTTGCGGAAGCTTGGAGAAGTAAAGGCATAGGCAGGCAATTAATGCGACATGCAATTAACTACTGTCACAACAAGGGTTGTTTTAAAATAATATTAGATTGTGCACCATCTTTAGAAAAGTATTATTCAACATTTGGCTTTTATGTAAACGGTACAACTATGCGTCTTGATATGTAATTTGATCACGAAATTAGTTTCGTGATCAAACAGCAAAAGCCTATTTTTATAGGTATTTGCTATACGGTGTTTTTGACCTTGACTCGTAAAGTCTGGTTATTGTATAGCCAACTTATGGCTACAGTATTTTGGGATAAATTACATAAACTTTGGGCTTTTCAAACTAGCCACAAAGGTAAAAAACGACGCTCGTACCACAGCACACGAGAGGAGGCTGAGGCTTTAATGCCTCAGACCTCCGTGTCAGAAAAAGTACATAGTTTTTCTGACATCATGAATAAATTTTTACAGTCTAGAAATGTAAGATACACATCCCTTGCGCGATACAAACAAGAAATTGCATCTTTAAAAGAATGCATTATTTCAGATCAATTAACCACAGACACAGTATCACTCACTGCGTCTATAATTAACAAAAAGTATTCAACAGCTAAGGCGTATAGGCTTATTAAACGACTACTTACCTTGTGTAAGGTAGCTGGTGTTGTGCCACCTTACGACATTACACCAAAACACATTCATCAACCTGGACGCGCTTTAACGCAACAGGAGGTAGCAAAGTTAATAAAGTTGTCAAGTCCTACGCACTATCATTCCCTACTACTTTTCTTGCTTGATACAGGTTGCAGGCTAGGTGAAGCACTTGGGCTAAATTGGGGCGATTTTCAGAACGGAAAGATAGTAATTAACAAGGCCTATAATCAAAACAATAAGGCCTCTAAAACAACGCAGGTTAAGACTTCTAAAGGAAATCGGAAAGTAACTCTATCTGACAACTTAAATCAAATTTTGACGCAATTAAGGCCTAAGGATAGCAAGCTACCTATCTTTACCTCACCAGAGGGTTTTAGAGTATCCAGGTGGAACCTGCGTAGATGGTGGGCGCCATTAGTTAAAAAGTTTGGTACCCCACTGCGGATACATGATTTAAGGCATACAAACGCAACATTTTTACTCGGTGTATGCGATGTACGCATGGTAGCTGCTAGGCTAGGTCACACAAGCCCAACTACAACCTTAAAAATCTACGATCACTATGTTTTAGATGACTCTGTAACAGCTTTCTATACCCCAGCGGGTATAGTTTCATCTAAGAAAAAAGCCTAAAACCCTAGTGCGCCCGGCTGGAATCGAACCAGCGACCCTCGATTTAGGAAACCGATGCTCTATCCCCTGAGCTACTAGGGAAAGAGAAAAGCAGGGGAAAAGTGAAAGAAAAAAAACACTTAGTGTAATGACTTTTTAAATTTATACCTTCGAGGTATAGGTTTGGCATACAATTTGCTTTTATATACTATATATACTACTAACACTTATCTACTTATAGATATAGCTAAGTATTAGTTATTTTCTTAAAAGAAAATAACTAATACTCTAAACTAGCTATAGCTACAGATTTGAAACTCCTTTTTTCATTTCTTCAATATCTTTTTGCCCCTGTGTGCGGACCAGGTGATCGACATACTCACAAAGAGTACAATTTTTCCACGCACTTATGATCTGCATAAGCCTCAAAGTTTTACGATTAACACGCACAGTTGTGGTTTCTGTGGGTTCATCCTCCGCTGGGGCGGGTTTAGTAACCATTACGACTCCTTTTGTTAGACCAACAGCACTTCCTAAAAATATTATACGGATTTAAGGGCATGTCTGCAACTGAGTTACGGCAAATATAAAAAATACTTTGGAATTTTTATTAAGCTGAGCTTGCAGTCTGCATTAGCAGATTGTAGAACGAATATATGCAATCTACTGTGGATCGCAGTTACAAATCTTTGAGGGGAGATTGGTCATGTCAGTAAAGTATCATGTTTCTGATTATGTTGTTCACTGCATGGAAAAGTTTGACTTATATAACAAGGAAGTTACTCAGTGGGATCGTTTCTTTCACATGCTCATGAAGTTGGGTGAAGCTAGAAACTTTAAAGTGTTGTCTACGCAAACCAAAATTAACCTGCATGTAGAACTTAAAATTCAAGTCAAAACATACGACTGTAAAATGGTGCACGGCTACACAGTGTACCCCCCGATCATTGGCAATTGGTTTGAAGAAACAATTCTGTCTTTGGAATGGTGTGATCAAGAGTGTAATCGCAAGATTGCAGAACTAATTGAAAAAATCTACGCAGAGGAGAATGCCAATGTCTAGTCCAGATTGGAATGACTACGACCTAGATCAGTACGATCATGGTGAAGACCCTAGAGAATACCAACAACATGAAGATGATAGTGCTGAGGATGCTTTCGAGGCATCCTCAGAAGACTCAGAGCACGATGATAACAGTGACGATCCTTACTACTTTATGGGAGAATACTAATGTCGAAGATTAAAGAAACTATACCTGATACTGGTGAATGGAAGGAGGAGCCTAGGGAACCTGTAGATACCTGTGAGTTCTATCCCTTGTACTCCAGGGTGCATGTCTGGGGCTACGGACAAAATGATCCTGAGAATGTTTTACATGGATTAATCTGTAGCCCTTTACTTCCATACTACTACGGCGAATCAACCTCAATGGGATACCTAGTCAAACTAGACGATCCATTATATGTCTCGCGCACAGACGGCGCAGCTATAGGCAAGATGCAAATTGTGTTTGTTCATTACTCTAGCTGTGAATATATCGCCGCTGGAGATCCACCTAACTCTAACGAGGAGTCATCTGATGAGTAATGTTGTTGTTGCTGACACATTTAACAGTGTGTCAGACATGGAGCGGTTTGCTGTAGCTGCTGTAAAGTCCGGTATCTACAAAGATGTAAAAGATGCTGCTAGTGCGATGGTGCGAATACAGGTTGGTAGGGAATTAGGATTAGGAGCGGCAGCATCATTGAAAGCTATACAACTAATCCAGGGCACACCCACATTTTCTGCAAACTTCATTGCAGCACTGATTAAAAAATCACGACCTAGGTATAACTACCGGGTTAAAAATCTGACTGCTACAGAGTGTACAGTTGATTTTTACGAAGACAAGGAGGCGGTTGGGGTACACCAGTTTACATGGGAGGATGCCAAGAAAGCTGGATTACACACAAAGGAGGTGTGGGTGAAGTATCCAAAAAGTATGCTGTTTGCACGATGCATAACGGCTGGAGCGCGGGTGCACTGCCCTGACTTGACTGTGTTTCCTTACTATACACATGAAGAATTAGGGGGTGCATTCTGTGAAGAAGACATACTTGAGGACGAAAAACAGGAGAAATCTTATACTCCGTCCTCAGAAGTTTCTTTGGATGATCGCTACAAACTTCTTACAAGTTGCAGCAAGCAAGGTATTCAAATTTCAAAAATGTGCAAACATTTGGGCATTCAATCGTTTGAAACGATGAGTGAGGCTGAGTATTTAAGGGCTGTTCAATTCGCTAATTCTTATAAGGGAGAGTAATCATGTCAGATATGTTACCTGTTGGAAATTACAATGGCCAGATTGAAGGCCATGACCTAACTGCCCTGGGTGATAAGGGTACGCCATGTGTTGTGTTCGATGTGGTTTTGCGTGATGGCAAAGACTCAGATAAACAACATGTTGACTGCGAAGGTGTGCGTAAAAAGATACTAATGTGGTTGACCGATAAAGCACTTCCATACACCGTAAAAAATATTCGTTCCCTTGGGTACACCAAGGACGATATTAAAGGCCTAAGTATGGAGAACGAAGACACAGCAGGACTAGTTGGTGTTCAGGTGCGTATCTCTTGTAAGCACGCAGAAGATCACAATGGTGTTGTGAGAGAACGCCTGGGTATGTTTGTCGCAACAAACAATGCTAAACCTTTACCTGCTGATACGCTGTCTGTTTTTTCCAAGTTGTTCAGAGAAGAGCAACGAAAACTAACTCAGGAGGAGTCTAGCGATGTGGATGACAATGATGAAGAAGAAGCGGTGGTTGTTGCTCCGGCTAAGAAAGTTACGCAGGCAAGTACTAAACAACCTGCCAAGGTAGCTAGATCTAAGGGCGGATATCAAACACCTTTTTAATTTTATTACTTTTGGAGGGGGATCGCTCTTACAGGCGATCCCTATACAAAACATGAAAAAAGTTAAAGCTGACCTAGACGCATTTAGAATATTTTCGCACGCCTTTAATTTGTGGGGTACTCGTGTTCGGAAGGTACAGACAGATAGTATTGATGCGTTTGAGCTTCTTGTGAAGCAGTTTACTAAAAATGGTAAACAGATTGATAAATCTTCTGATTTGTTTTTGGTAAATGGCGCGGCCTATTGGGCAGCTATAGCGGATGTAGCACACACCTTATCACTTACAGCAGAACATTTGTCCAGGGAATGTAACAAGATATCAGGCTATAAAATCGACTTGGGGGATATAGAAGATGTCTTTAATCAGCAAAAAAAATGGAATGACAAATACCTCAATTCAGAAGGTATTGAATCTACTTGAAGGTGTGACCACCAGTGGTGGTGAATTTAAAGCATTGTGCCCCTCTCACGATGACAGTTCACCATCATTGACTATTAGGGAGCGTGACGGTCAAATACTTCTACACTGTCACGCAGGTTGCAAAATACTAGACATAATGTCTAGCATAAATTTAGAATGGAAAGACCTTTTCACTGATCCAGATTATGATCTGTGGCATGAAGTCTATAAAGACCTAATTCATTTGAGCGAACTGTCGTCTAGTGATAGTAACGCACTTGTTGTGCGGGGGTTGAGTGAGGAGTGGATTACTTTGGGCGGGTACCGCTCTTTGTCAAACCCCACCACTAGACGCAGTGTTATTAAGTTGTCGGAGTTGTATGGTGAATCCCTGCTATCTGTGCCGGGGTTCACTAGGAAACAAGATCAAGCCCCAAGAATAAAACCTACTAAAGGTATACTATTACCTGTGACTGACACACACCAAAGGGTGCGTGGTTTTCAAATAGCTACAGGGGGTAATCCAAAATACATTTGGCTGTCAGGTGACGCACAAGCTAAGGTCACATGCCATGTGCCTTGGCAAGCACAAGACCGTGATAGAGTTAGAATCACTGAGGGTATACTTAAGGCTGATATAGCTTGTTGCGTAGATAAAACTACGCTGAGTATTGGGGTGCCCGGAACATCTAACTGGTCAACAGCACTTCCGGTTATCCGGTCACTCCAGTGTACAGAAGTTTTTATTGCGTTTGATATGGATTGGATGACTAATGACGCAGTAAAGACGCAGTTAGCTGAGTTGTTTTTTGCTCTAAAATCTGAAGGAATCACCACATTCATAGAAATGTGGGATCCGGTTTATAAGGGCATTGATGATGCTCTTATAGCCGGATCGGAAATAACTATACACAGTGCGATACCCGGTAATAAGGCTGTTGAAGGTGTTAGGCCTGCAAGCAGCTATAAGACTGTACCTGTGGAATGGGTGTGGAAGGGTTGGATTCCTAAGGGCATGTTGTGTGTTCTTGAAGGTGATCCTTCGTTGGGTAAATCTACCCTATGTGCTGACATTGCTATGAGGCTAACAACCTGTACTCCGTTTCCGGGCGAGACAGAAAAACCTGTGTGCGGTTCTGTGTTGTTCTTATCAGCAGAGGATGACCCAGGGCGAATCACAGTTCCTAGGATGCGTGCCGCTGGTGCTGACTTAGATAAAGTTTACTTTTGGGATTTCCATCCTACATTCCCAGAGAAGTTAGCACAGTTGGAGCACATTATTGAACAGCTTGGAATTGTGTTAGTTGTGCTAGATCCATTCCTTGCGTTCCTTGATGATGATATCGACAGCTATAAAGACCAGAACATTAGGCAGGTATTAACACCGCTATCTAAGATGGCAGAACGCACAGGTTGTGCTGTGTTGCTTATACGCCACCTAAATAAATCTAGTGCTCAGGTTAACAAGATGTATAAGGGCTCAGGAAGCATTGCAGTTGTAGCTGCTGCACGAGTGTGCTTATACATGCTGCAAGATGAAGACACAGGGGATAGGATCCTAGGCCAAGTTAAAAACAATTTAGCCCCTACACAAGCGTCTTGGGCGTTTGAATTTTTAGAAGGAGCTAACTGGCAAGATACTCGCCTAAATTGGAAAGGAAGATCCGAACTATGAGTGGAAAATTTAGCCGTGATAAGGGTATGAGGCGTGAACGAGAATTTGTGCACAGGTATATGAAGATGCCCGGTGTGTTTGCTCACCGTGTACCACTGAGTGGCGCGGATTCTAATTATAAAGGTGATTTAAAAATACAGGCAGGCGTGCACGAATGGACCGGAGAGGTCAAGTGCCGTTCTACCGGATTTAAACAACTATACGACTGGCTAGGCAAGAATGATGTGCTGCATGTGCAAGCAGATAATAAGGAACCGTTAGCAGTATTACCGTGGTGGTTATGGAAGTGTATTGTAGAGAAACTAGCACGAGAGGAGTTCGTGGATGGGAATACTATTAAAAACACATCTGTGGATGGGCCAGCAAATTAAGTGTGATGGTGCTTTTGGTTTTGATACTGAAACTACCATGATTGAACCTGGAGTAATTCCAGAACTAATCGTACTTACATTTAGCGACAATCAGCGTAGCTACATTGTATCTCCAGATATGGTTGGTGCTTGGGTAGAGATGATCTATCACAGTGGCTGTAACATTGTCGCACATAATGCTGCGTTTGACTACCATGTTGTATTTGCTGCGTTGAAGTATGTTGAAGAAGTGCAGATTTGGAAACGGATGATTGAGCAGAATCGTGTTTGGGATACCATGATTCTAGACTTTCTTATTAGGTTAGCTAATGGAGAAGAGGACGGTCCACTGAGGCCTAAAAGCCTCAGTGACCTGTGTGAGCATTACCTAAATATAAAACTTGATAAGTCTTTACAAACTGAATGGTACAAACACCTACATCAGCCAATGCATGAAATCCCTGATGAATACCTAGAGTACGCATTAAAGGATAGCGCGGTAACTAGGGAGCTATTCAATGAGCTTCACCCAGTTGCGGTGCACATTGCGAATCACAACAGTTGTTTAATAGACGCACACGGGCCGTTGACACATCACACCCAGGTTAAAGGTTCTATCGCACTCACAGATTGTAGTAGAGTTGGCATAAAGGTAGACACTAAAGCACAACAAAATATTGGCGTAGAAATTAGGCTACAGATTAATGACCTAGTGCAATGGCTGGATACAAACTACCCTTCCCTGTTTAAGCGAGATGTACGCAAGAAGTATAAGGGTGCGTTGATGTACAACGAAACTACAGGCGTACCTGCAATAGATTCAAAGGCACTGCGTGTATATTTGTTAAGCATTGCCGCAGAACTAAAGCTAAAAGATAAGAGCATACCTAAAACAGATAAGTCCGGTGAGATAACGACTAGTGCTGACTATTGGTCAGAGCATAAGCATGAGTTTATTCAAAAATGGCAAGACATGGCTACTAAAGCCAAACTTTTAAACTTTGTTGATCAAATTAAAACAGACAGAGTTAATCCTAATTATCAACCTTTAGTTCGCACAGGCAGAACATCATGCAGCAAGCCTAACTTGCAACAGATGCCAAAAGCACAATGGTTCAGGAAACTATTTGTTCCTAGCCAAGGTTCTAAGTTCATTATTGCTGATTACAACGCAGTAGAGCTTAGATGTTTAGGCGCGATCTGTAAAAGTCGTTATGGCTTTAGTCAGTTAGCACATACATTTCATGAAGGTGTTGACCCACATGCCTACACAGCAGCTAGCCTATCAAATATACCATTTAAAGAGTTCATGAGTCTTAAGAAAACAGATCCTGAGAAATATAAGAAGTTTCGACAATCTGCCAAGGCCGTAAACTTTGGTGTACCCGGTGGTCTTGGTGCTAAGTCTTTAATGGAATACGCATTAGCATCATATGGTGTGCAAATGACACTAGACGAAGCTAAGGAATGGAAGAACAAACTAATCACAGAAGTGTATCCAGAATTGTCCAGGTACTTGTTCAACGATGTATTAGGTGCATTGTGTTTTAACTTGCAATGTGGGCCTGATGATGTCTGTGATGCTTTTAATCTGAGATCCGCTGGGGTATACGCATTCACACCCATACAAGATGTTGTGTCAGGCAATCTACGATCTAAGAAAGGCACAGCATACAACAGTTCATTTAGAAGACATGTTTGGAACGCCTTATCCAAGATAAACAAAGATAGTTCATTAGAAATGCCACTACGATCACAGCGCGGAAGCCCTAGTTTAAGACGCAGAATATTTGGAAATACTGTGGTTACACTTACAGGCCGTGTGCGAGGTGCAGCAGAGTACACTGAAAGCTGCAACACACAGTTCCAAGGCTTGGCTTCTGATGGTGCAAAACTTGCACTATATGCTGTGTCACAGCTATATCCGGTCGTTGCGTTTGTGCACGATGAATTAGTTGTAGAGGTTCCCAACGATGCACCTGAAGCACACGGTAAGGTGATTGAAAAACTAATGTGCGAAAACATGGATAAGGTTCTTAACGGGTTTGTTAAATCTGAAGTTGAATGGGTTGTATCTGACACATGGAGTAAATAATGAAATACGAAATAAAAGACAGTGGTGAGCGTGAGGTGTTTCCAAGTGGTTCTGTGCGTGACTCTCAGTGGGCTAAGGGTAGGTACGACCTATTACCCTTCTCTGCCCTGGAGAGGATTGCCATTCACACAGAGTTAGGTGCTGCTAAATACGGTGATCGTAACTGGGAGAAGGGTCAACCAGTTGCACGCTATATCAACAGTGCTATACGCCACATAACTAAGTATTGCATGGGCTATCGTGATGAGGACCACCTAGCTGCGTGCTGTTGGAATGTAATGGCAGCAATGTGGACAGCAGAACAAGTTACAGAAGGTAAACTTCCGCCCCAACTAGGAGAAGGTTATGTCAATGGACAACACAGGCGAGAACAATGCAGGACAGAAGAACAGGATGTCACAGCACAAAATAATAAAGAAGGAAAGGAGACTAGAAGCAATAGCCATGCGAAAACAGGGCTTAACATATGCGGAGATTGGTCGTGCAATGGGTGTGACAAGGCAGGCTGCCTATTCGTATGTGGAAAGGGAGTTCAAGAGCCTGATGAAGGAGGGCAGTGTAGTAGCTGAAAAGGCCCTATCGCTTACATTAGCTAGATTCGATGAATTGCTAAAGGTGTACTATAAAGAAGCTAAAGAGGGCAATAGGGAGTCATTACACTCCGCGCTTTCTATCATAGACAGGCAGATTAAGATACTAGGATTAGAAGCACCCAAAAAATCTGAATCTACAATCACCTATCAGACACTGAGTGACCAAGAGCTTATTCAACAAGCTAGTATGTGGGGAATTTCTATTCCTTTAGACCAGTTATCCTTGCAATCCGGTCAAATTACTGATAATATACAAAAGTCCAGTACATTTACTCAAACTCAGGAAGGATAGGGATTTATGGTTAGTTGTTCGCCCGGTCAGGTCACTTTTGTTACCGTGAAGGCTTTATGGAATGATGAATCATCTTTCATAGATATATCCTTCAATAATGATGGTGTGAACATAATTCTTAAAGATGATAAGAATAATGTTCTTGATCACATCTCACTTAATCCAACCCAAACCCAGGTTGTGAAGAATTTGCTAGGAAATGCAAATGATGACATCTTTTTCTAAATTTGTAGAAATAATCTGCAACATTTAGCGAATAACTAATGTTGGCTCGTTGGATCTTGTTAGCGAAGACGACAACAGAACACCTAGATGAAAATCTGGGTGTTTTTTTTATTTATTTTTTTCTGCTAAGCTTGATTCTGTAACTCAGTGTCTTACAATACTCAGTATACAGGTAACACTTAGTTGCCTGAACCACTTGAGGGAGTGAAGAGATGACAACAGTAAGTTTAGAATTTAACATGTCAGAAATTAACGCAATCAGAAACGCTATTACAACCAAGCTGATAGTGACTGAAGAAAACAAAAGACGCTGTAAAAAAGCAATAGATTCAACTAAATCATCAACTGTTAAAAATTGTGTTAAAAAGTGTGATTTATACGATGAATTAAAGGATTTTAACAACACCCTAAGCCAACTTAGAAATTTAGAACACAAGATAGACGCTTTTGTGTGCAACCAAACAGGGGAGGACGCATAACATGGCTATTCAATTCGTTAGAAACGATCAAATCATACCTGCGTTACTTGCTAATGGTTACATAACTACAGGGGCTAATATAGCCCCTAGGAAGCCTAAGGTTTGCACGATTTCTATAGAAGAGGCTAATGAGTGCACTGATAACTATTCAAAGAAACTGTGCACTAATGAGAACCCCTATTACTACATTGAAACTGATGAGTTTAATGCCCAAGATAGATATAGCGTTCCTACCCTGGATAAATATGATAGGAAGACAGGAAAGCCTATCATTCAACGATATGAACAGCTAGAATATGAATGGGCAATGGATAGGTGTTGTGGTACTAGATAAACAATTATTAAAACAATACCCAACTGCTTAAATGTAGTTGGGTTTTTTTATTTACTTGACACATAAAATACCTGATAGGTATAATTAATCTTAGGGAGATTCAGTGCCAGAGCGCGAGCGTCAGGCACATGAATCTCTCCCTTAATTGTCTTTGCTATATACTGTGCACTAATCATCATCCTGTGCACTAGCAGAACAAAACCCCATCAGGTTATACATAGAAGCACAATAAGCCTCTAACTCAACTGGGTTGTCCTGGGTGGCTACAAATGTACCATCGTTAGCTTCAATAGTCCAATATTCCACATCATCTCTAAACTTCAGCATACTACCTATAAACTTATACATCTTCCCTAGGTTTAGCTGCCAGTCACATTGATAATCTGTGTTATCTGTGAACAAAACATTGATCCTGAAACATAAGCCTCTCTTCAACATAGTAATTCCCCTTACTTTGTGGTATAGTCAACACAGTTTGCAAGTATACTAAGTATCAAGGAAACACACAATGTCAGCAGGCATGACTAGAGCAGAACTTGAGACAAAATTACAGCAGGCATATACTGTTGCGGAATTAGCCTCCGCGCGCAGTATAAAAGGCTATTTAGAAAGTGTAATCATAGACTCACGGCCAGAACCTAAAAGGTTTGCACATGTTGCACGCCCTTGGCAGTGGAAGCGTACTGATTACATGTTATCACCTATTGAGGCTCTATGTGGTTTACGCCCTGAGTTTAAAGGGCCTAGAAACACTTGGGAAACACTTCCGCGCGGACACGACAAGACTACAGGCCTAGCGCGTATATGTAATTGGGTATTAGCATTCTCTAGGAAGCCTATCGAAATCGTAGCGGCAGCGGCAGATTTCGATCAGGCAGCACTACTAGTAGAGTCTATGGCAGCTGAAGCTAGACTGAATCCTTGGCTAGCTAAACGCATTGTGTATGGTGCTAAAAGAATAAAAGGCCCAGGTGGTGTATTAAAAATTCTTACAGCGGATAGTGCAACATCATTTGGTCTTAGAGCGGATTTGGTCGTTTGTGATGAAGTGACACATTGGAAGAAAAGAGATCTGTGGGATACATTGTGGTCAGGGCGACAGAAGCGCCCTGGGTCTGTGTTTGTTGTTATTACTAACGCAGGTACATTAGGATCTTGGCAACATGATATTCTAGAACAGGTAAAGACTGATGATAGCTGGACAGTCTACGAAGCACCCGGACAATTGGACTCTTGGATGGATGCTGAAGCTATACAGCGTGATCGAGCACTTCTACCTAATGGTGTAGCGCGTAGAGTGCTAGACAATGTGTGGATAGATCCAGCAGAAGAATCAGGTTATTTAACTAGACAGGAAATCAACCTGGGTACACAACTAGGTGCAACAAAAAACCTTGTTTACACCACCTCCGGTCTGCATGGCATGGAGTATGTTGCCGCAATTGATTACGGAGCCAGAAGAGATAGGACTTCCATGTGTGTTATGCACCGTGATTTGGATGGTGTGTATGTGCTTGACCGTATGGACATTATACAGGGTACACCAGCTAACCCAGTGCCTATTGCTAGTGTTGATGCATGGATAGAAAATGTAGCTAGTAACTTCAACAATCCCACTATAATTATAGATCCTTGGCAGATGGAAGCTACAGTTCAAAAGTATGAACATCGACTGCGTTGCACTAGGTTTGATGGGCGTTCAGGTAAGAGTAATTATGAGATGGCTGAACTACTTAGAAGCCTATTGGTGAACAACCAATTAGCGTGGTATTCTGACCCTGCACCACTCATAGTTGGTAAGAGAAAAGAGACGCTTGTTGATGAGATGGCTAGCCTGATTATCAAGACTACAGGTGCGTCTTACAGGTTCGACCACTCCAATGGCCTGCACGATGACCGCACAGTATCGATGGGCATGGCGCTAGTCACACTAGCTGCACAACAACAGGTAGGTCCGTGGGTAGCACCGGGTAGCCTGCAAAAACCAGCACCAACAGACTATAGCCTGCGCACACCCAAGTTCAATGGCATGTTTGGGTTAGGTCTAAAACCCCAGGGCACAACTAGAAATATATTTGGTTAGCCTGCATGTGATTAGGAATAAGGGAGTGGGATAGTGCGTAATTGGTTAGCCTGCATTTATTTTTTGAAAGTAATAAGAGACAAACAATGTAGTTGATAGCCTGCACGAAACCCTATGATTATAGGTGTTTGGGGGTGGGTTGCCTGCAACTCTTACACTGAGTATAGAGAGAGAGAAAAGGCGTGTTGCCTGCATGTCTTACACTAATGTAGGCATCGCTGCGCGATAGCCTGCAATGTGTATCAGTGTCTAATGGTGTTCGCTTCGCTCACACATTTCTTGTAGTGCACTTCGTGCACCACATCTGTAGTTGGTGGTGTTCCGGTCGCTACGCTCCCGGAACTAACGGGGCGAATTAAAGAGTTAAGATGTCTTATATACTTAATGCCGCTAGCTATCACCAAAGCCTATGTTTATAGGGGTTTCGTGACATGCACAACATTAGAGACAAAGAGTGTGCGTAAATATTTTATTGCCTGCATCGATGTGCACCAAACCCTATAAATATAGGTGTTTCGTGCATGCCTCTTTCTTCTACTGCACAATAGCGGCGAATAACGGATATTTCTAGTCCCAATATATTTATACCTAGTGTGTGCGTAATTACAACATCGCATGTTCACCAAAGCCTATAAAAATAGGGGTTTCATCACACCTATTAGAGACACGCTTAGTGCACTATT
>Ga0207940_1000021_pt1 | contig 53019 bp, 48 predicted proteins | sample LakMenEpi06Jul12_FD_150676 | JGI IMG/M metagenome (GOLD analysis project Ga0207940, IMG submission 150676) | Freshwater microbial communities from Lake Mendota, WI - 06JUL2012 deep hole epilimnion (SPAdes) | ecosystem: Environmental > Aquatic > Freshwater > Lake > Epilimnion/Euphotic zone ... | reverse complement strand
GGTTGAGCCTCCGGGTCAGGCCAAAGCCGATTTGTGGATCATTCAGCAGATCGCCAAAGGCATGGGCTTGAATTGGCAATACAAGGGCGAGCACCATGGCGTAGCCGAAGTGTACGAAGAAATGCGACAAGCCATGCACGAAGTGATCAGTGGCATTTCTTGGAATCGATTGGTGCGTGAGTCGAGTGTTACTTACCCTTGCCTCACAGAAGAAGACCCTGGTCAGCCCACAGTGTTCAAAGAGCATTTTGCAACGGCAGATGGTCGCGTTAATTTGGTGCCTGCCGATATTATTCCGGCCAACGAAAGGCCTGATGCCAACTTCCCCTTCGTCCTTATTACAGGAAGGCAGCTAGAGCATTGGCATACGGGTAGCATGACGCGCCGTGCCACAGTGCTTGATGCCATTGAGCCTGAAGCTACTGCCTCAATGTGTGGCGCTGATATGTTGGCGCTGAGGTTGAGTGAAGGCGAGGTCATGACGCTTGCGTCTAGACGAGGTGAAGTGTGTTTAAGAGTGCGCCGTGACGACGGCACGCCGCAGGGTGCGGTATTTGTACCTTTTGCCTATTACGAGGCTGCTGCCAACCTCATGACCAATGCGGCGCTAGACCCGATTGGAAAGATACCAGAATTTAAATATTGCGCCATTGCTGTGAAAGCGGGCGGTGAATTGGCTGTGTCACAAGGGTTCTTTTAAAAACTCACAGATGCATTATCTGGCTGCACTTTGCTGGCCCTCAATCTGCTTAGGCTTTGTAGTAAACCACTTGATGGCTGGTGGCCAGCAATTGTTGCTGGTCACTCCAAATTTCAGCCGATTGATCATGGTAACCAAGACCAAATTTAGACGCGCGCGCAATCCCCAATACATGATTTGTACCTGTGAACTGAGCAATGCGGTGTCCGCATGGAAATGCGTGGTGAGAGAAATGGTACCAGCTGGAAATCTGCCCATTTTGCGCACGAAAATACGGGGCACAAATGAGTCGCAGATGGCTGTGAGTGATAAAAAATCCAGTGGCCGCGGTGGATCATCTTGAATCCAAAACTCTGTGATCGCATCTGGTTCTTGGCTTGGTTGCTGACCGTCAATCATGAGGCCTTTGATGGTGCGCATGTCGTAGCGACGTGTCCACTCAGGCGCTTTGGACGTATCTGCCCGCGCTAGGTCAAGAGCAGGCTGTCGAACTGGAAAATTCAATTCAGTTGAGTGCCAAGTTTCGCGACGAATGGCAAAAACAGCGCTGGCTGTGGTTGCAATTTGACCATCATGCTGAAAAAGTGTCATGAACCAATGTTGTGTCGAGCGATTGGTTCTGAGGGCTTGGGCTTGGATGGTGAAGGGCCCGTCTTCAATGGGGCCAGCAAAATTCACAGTCAGAGAGACAGGATCACCTAATCGATTTTGATGCTTCAGGACAGCATTCAACATGACAGCAGAGGTGACACCCCCAAAGGGGCCGACCATGTTGCCATAAGCTGGCTGAGTGTGGCCTGACCACAGACCTTCGTTGTTCAGTTCTAGGTTAGTGGCTAGATCAAGTGGGTGCAAGAGATTTGTCATTGGGTTGGGGCTGAGCTTACGCAGTTAAACATCAAACTGTATGCCCTGTGCCAGTGGCAAACTGCAGCCGTAATTCACGGTGTTGGTGGCCCTGCGCATGTAGGCCTTCCAGGCATCTGACCCCGACTCACGCCCACCGCCAGTTTCTTTTTCACCACCAAATGCCCCGCCAATTTCGGCGCCACTGGTGCCAATATTGACATTGGCAATGCCGCAATCTGAGCCAATGGAAGAAGTGAATATCTCTGCTTCACGCAGATCTTGAGTGAACACAGAAGAAGACAGGCCATGCGATGCCGCATTATTCATAGCGATGGCATCTTCAAAATTGTCGTAAGGCACCACGTACAAAATAGGCGCAAAAGTTTCGCGCAACATGGGCCCTATTTGTATTTCAAACTCAACGATGGCAGGGCGAACGTAATAAGCATTGGGCCCACCCACATCGCATCGACTTCCAAAATGAACTTTGGCGCCTAGTTTTTTGGCTTCTTCGAGAGAGGCCTGCATGTTGTTAAAAGCAGTTTGATCAATCAGAGGCCCCACCAGCGTACCCGTTGTGAGCGGGTTACCCACAGGCAGCTTCTCAAATACTTTTTGCAAAGATGAAATCAATTGCTGGTAAACAGAGCGATGCACAATAAGCCGCCTGAGAGTGGTGCAACGTTGACCTGCTGTGCCAGCTGCAGAAAAAACCACGCCTCGCGTCACCAATTCTAAATTAGCGCTTGGGCAGACAATGGCTGCATTGTTGCCGCCCAACTCTAACAATGATTTTTTGAAAGTTGAGGCACAGGCCATGGCAACTTGGCGGCCCATGGCAGTAGAGCCCGTGGCACTGACCAATTTGATGTGGGGGCTTTCAACCATGGCTTTGCCAACTGTGCTGTTGCCCTGAAGCAGACACATTAAACCTTCATGCGCCATGCCAGACTGTTCAGCTGCCTTCAAAAGGAGCCCAGTCAATGCCATGGCACTCAGAGGTGCTTTTTCTGAAGGCTTCCAAACAAGGGTGTTGCCACAGACCAAGGCCAAAGCAGCATTCCATGCGAAAACTGCCATCGGAAAATTAAAAGCGGAAATGATGCCTACAGCGCCTAGTGGATGCCAAGTTTCAAGTAATTTGTGATCTGGGCGTTCGCTAGCAATGCTCAGTCCATATAGCTGGCGTGAGAGTCCCACTGCAAACTCACAAATGTCGACCACCTCTTGAACTTCTCCCCAGCCTTCCTGCAGGATCTTTCCGGTTTCATGAGAGATCAGTTGGCCTAGGGGGTCTTTGTGCTGTCTCACAAGTTCGCCAAATACACGCACCAACTCACCTCGCTTGGGCGCGGGTACTTTGCGCCAAGCAAGCGAGGCTTGGTGTGAACGAAAGAGTTCTGCACTGATTTGAGCCTCTGTGTGAGCAGTCAATTTTGCAAGCAATCTGCCGTCAACAGGAGAGTTAACGTCAAAGCCCTGCGCATTGGCAGGTGGCAATGCGAGGTTCAATGACTTGAAAATATTTTGAATATCAGTGCAGTAATTCATGATGTACTCTTAATGTTCGATGCTTGAGTTTAATTGGCTAATTGTTTGTTGGCCATCTTGTTTTGAGAATGTTGAAGTCGTGCAACTTAAATTTGCCCTGCGCACCAAACAATGGCTGGAAATGTGGCCAGCCAAGCCCAGAAAAATCGGTTCAAACCAAAATACCAAAACACCAAAAAGTGAAACAGCGCTGCAATGGTGCAAAAGACCATTGCCAAGCGCGCGTCAAGCAAGGCCAGCGGTGCTGCACTCTCCCACAAAATAAACGACCAGGAGCTGATCATGGCTACCCAAGGTTTGCGCAGCCAATGGTTCGGCTTTAGAGGTCCGTGAATAGCAGCATTCAAGAAGATGGTCATGGCACGGCCATCTCGCCATTCACGCTTTAGCAGTTTCACCGAGCCCGACATGAAATAAGAGGTGATTGACTGTATGGTGATGTACCAAAAGCAAGCGCGCCACCCCAATTCTGGGCTAGCAAAATGACTGACAAGTTGAGCAATCAACAAACCAGTGAGTACGACCAAAGTCATGAAATCGCTACCGCCATTGAAGGCACCTCGCCAGCGAATAAGGATTGCCAAATTACTCACAAACAAAAAACCAATGCTCCATAAATGACCGCCCTGAATGGCCACGCTGAGCAATGCCAATAGCCTTAAGGCCAACAGCGCACTGAAAGAAGTGGGTGTGAACAAGGTATCTAGAAATTGACGCAGCGATGGATGAGGAATGTCCTGGCGCTGAATAGACCAGATCCACAGGCCGCGCCCTTGGGTGGCAGGACGCATGCGCCAATATTCCAAAGTCTGAATGCCCAAGTTCAAAGTAAAGAGCAGTTCTATGGCGCGAATGGCCAAGGGTGTGCTGACGATGTAGGCTGAATGCCAGTCCAGAATCATTTCCGATGTTCCTCTGGTGAGGTCATCATGACGTGGGTGTGCGTGGTTTCGGTTGGGCTGTCTAGCAACATTCGCAATTCAAATTGACTCTGGGTGTGATCTGGATACTTGTAAAGCATCACACCTTCTACTAAATGCGCCACCATTTGGTAGGACACTAAATTTCTAGGATCGAAACCCTCTGGTGCTTCGTTTAAATCTGCCCAAAAGTGATCTATCAAATTTTGTTGTGCCAAGCCCAAATTGGTCACTGGGTTGTGAAAAAGGTGCCAGAAGTTTTGCGCAGTCCGTGGATAGAGATGTTCCCACTCGGACCAAGTGAGTTTGCCCTCATTACTGACATGGGCAGCTCGCGCATACAGGTGAGGCACATAGCCCACTGCATGGAAAAATTTCCAATTTGGAAAAAATGAGCGCAGTAAAAAAATCCAAGGCCCCCGAATTTGGGGGGTCTTGTAGATCAAGGTGAGGGCGAGCACCAAGAAGTAGCCGATGACCCAATAAACTGCCATTTCAAAACAGAGTACTTTGCTGAAGCATTGCAATAATGAATCAGCCAATTCTATTGATGAATGGCCCGCCAATAAACCTGTTTCGGCTCAGAGAGAAAAAATGTAATGACTTTCAGTTCAAGATTGCAGAAAGATCTAATTTTTGGAACTCAATGGCCCAGTCGCTTTAACTGCGCCTTCAATTTTTTGATGGTTTTCCGAATTTCAGCCACTTTCTCTTTGTCTTTTGCCTTGCGAGATTTTGGCTTTTGGGCCAACAAAGTTTTTCGACATTTTGGACTGCCACACCAGCAGGGGTATTGCGCAATTAATTTTTTGGTGATGGGTTCATCAATGATAAGGCCGTAGTCATAGTTCAGCTCTTCGCCAGCTGAGATGTTTTTCTTGGCCTTGATAAATACGCGACCTTCATCGACTTCAGGTTTGCAATTGGGCGTGCAACAGTGGTTGATCCATCGAGCTGAATTTCCACCATGCAAAGCGTCGATCACACGATCTTCGTCAATCTGAAAATAAAAGGTGTGGTTCGGATCTTTGGGGTCGTGCGGATGTCTGTCTTCTGCTTCTTGCGCTGAAATGATTTCCCCTACGTATTCAATGATCGTTTCACCTTTTAAGATATCTTGGCCTGCAAAAACACCTTTTCCGTGGACGCCAGATTGTCGAACTTGGATTCGTCTGGCAGAAGGTTTTTTGGCTATAGTTAAATTTGAATTTCTCATAACTGAATGTTGCCAGAAATCGCATTAATTTCGCCTTTGAGCAATGACACCAACTCATTTATTGCAATGAGTTTTGTCATAAATATTTCACAATAATGAAATCTTGGTGAAACCCGCGCCCTGCATCATCAACTTCCAAGTTAAGTACAACTTGGGAGACCATGATGAAAGAATTGCCAAGCCCTACCTTCCCGATTTCGCAAATTGCTTTGCCTAGGGGGTCACTTCATCAAAGCCCTGAAAACCAAAATTCAGCCAGCCACTCAAAAATTTCGAAATCTGCCATCGAAGTTAGCTGGGCTAAGCATCAAGACGAAGTAAGAGAAGCCCAAAGGCTGCGTTATGAGGTTTTCGGAAAAGAAATGGGTGCCAGGTTGCCAGAAACCGTGGCTGGCCACGATATAGACCTTTTTGATGACTATTGCGAGCACCTGTTGGTCCGTGATGGTGTTTCTGGTGCCGTCATTGGTACTTACCGTGTTTTGACGCCAGCCCAGGCTAAGCGGGTGGGTGGCACTTACACAGACACTGAATTTGATTTAACACGCTTGAGATTCATGCGCGAACGCATGGTGGAATTAGGCAGAAGTTGTGTCCACGCCGAGCACCGACATGGCGGCGTCATCTTGGCCTTGTGGGGTGCCTTGTTTGAATTCATGGCGCGCAATCAATTGGACACCATGATTGGTTGTGCCAGCATTCCTATGTTGCACAACGGCGTTGTGACCGGCGATGCTGCTGCCAGCATGTGGAAGCAGCTTTCGAAAACAAATTTGGCGTCTATTGAATTTCATGCGTTACCCCGCTTGCCACTTCCGATCGAAGAACTCGACTCAGACTTGCCAGTTGAGCCGCCCGCATTAATCAGGGGCTACCTCAGATTGGGTGCCAAAATTTTGGGTGCACCCGCATGGGACCCCGATTTCAACACGGCAGATTTGCCCATGTTGATGCAAGTGAAGGACCTTCCAAACCGGTATCGCAAACTTTTTGCGGTGTCATGATGATGTTCAAAGATGTTCAGGACTTTATGCCAGGCGAGAGCGCCACGACAAAGCATTACCGTGCCATCTTTATTTCTGATCTTCATCTTGGAACGCCAGGTTGCCAAGCTGAAGCGTTATTGGAATTTTTGAAAACACACTCCTGTGACACTCTTTATTTGGTGGGCGACATCATTGATGGCTGGCAACTTAGGCGCAAATGGTATTGGCCTCAAGCACACAACGACGTGGTGCAAAAACTATTGCGAAAAGCGCGCAAAGGTTGCCGTGTGATTTACGTGCCGGGCAACCACGATGAATTTGCACGAGACTTTTTAGACCATTCTTTTGGCGGTGTTGAAGTGGTAGAGAGCGCAGTGCATGTGACTGCCGATGGCAAAAAGCTATGGGTGATTCATGGCGACTATTTTGATGGTGTTATTCAATTTGCCAAATGGCTTGCCTACTTGGGTGATACTTTGTATGACTGGGCCCTCAAAGCCAACCGCCACTTGAATTACATGCGCGGACGTTTGGGAATGCCCTATTGGTCTTTATCTGCCTACCTCAAATTGAAGGTCAAAAAAGCTGTGAATTTTATTTCTGACTTCGAAGTGGCGGTGGCACACGAAGCGAAAAAACGGGGTTATGACGGCGTGGTGTGTGGCCACATCCACCATGCTGAAATTCGCAACATTGACGGTGTGCTCTATTGCAACGATGGTGATTGGGTGGAGAGTCTAAGCACTTTGGTAGAACACCAAGATGGGCGCTTGGAAATATTGACGTTTGATCCTTACTCTGAAGAAAAAATTGCCGTTAAACCCACGACGCTGGTCAGTGTTTAAAGCTCTATAAAGCCACAGAGCACTCGCAGAGTTTTGTCTCATTGTGAGACTGACTTAATTGATCATCTCCAGCCATTGCGGCAATGCCATTACAAAAAACGGAAACCAAGAGAGGATAACGGTGCCAATGAAAATAGCCAGCAGCGCAGGCAATACCGATTGGATAATTTCCTTCAACGGCTTTTTAAACACAGCGCTTGCAAAATAAATATTCATGCCGGCAGGTGGGCATAAAAATCCCATTTCTAAATTGGCGAGGAAAATGATTCCAAAATGAATGGGGTCAATGCCATAACTCATGGCAAGAGGCAGCAGCAAAGGCACCAGCACAATGATGGCGGCATAGATTTCCATCAGTGCGCCTGCAAAGAATAAAAATATGTTCAGTGCCAGCAAGAACACATACGGGTTGGTCGTAATGCCTTGAACCCAATCTGAAGCCAAGTCTGGAATGCCAACGTCAATCAAATAATTGGTAAGGCCAAGCGCCATGCCCATGATGAGCAATATGCCACCAATTATTTGGGCTGATTGATAAAGACAATGTACCAGTGTGTCGTATTTAAGTTCGCGGTGAATAAAGCCTTGCGTGATCAAGGCATAAGCTACCGTGATGGCCGCACCCTCTGTCGGGGTGGCAATGCCTGAAATCAAGGTGCCAATGGCAATCAAAGGTGCGACAAGTTCCCACTTTGCAGCCCACATGGCCGTTTTCAATGGAACAGCATTTTCCGAAGGTGTTGGATCAAAGACTTTGAACTTGGCAGCTTGATTTGAAGATTGAGTCGTTCTTAAAAATCCGCCAAAAAGTAGCAGCGATACAACCATGAGAACGGCTGGTATCAGTCCAGCGACAAACATGGTGTTGATGGGCACCCGAGCCATGATGGCGTACATGATCAAGGGCACCGAGGGCGCTAACAAAACACCTAAGGAGCTTGCACTGGTAATCAAACCAATACTTTTTGATTCTGGGTAACCTACTTTGAGTAGAAGTGGCAACATCAATCCGCCCAAGGCAAGAATCGTGACACCGCTTCCACCCGTTAAGGCCGTGAAGCAACTGCACAGACACGCAACCGCTAATACGCTTCCTATTTGGCCAGAGCCAAAGAGGCTGCTGAACAATTGACTAAGGCGAACTGCAGCTTGGGTGTTGGCAAAGACAAGCCCTGCCAGAGTGAACAGAGGCAGTGCGGGCAAAGAGGGGTTGACTGTAATTTGGTAATGCGACAAAGCCAAAGATGCCATAGGAATGTTTTCTGATGAAAACAAGATCCAGGACAAGCCACCCAAAACCAAAAAAACAGGTCCACCTAAGGCGAGAAAAATGAACAGCAACAAACACAGCCAAGGCGTTGGAACTGCGACAGAAGCCAGCCACTGACTTGCTTGCCACGATGCGCCTAGGACGAGAAGAGTGCCTAACCATTGAAAGACAAAATGATCGTGCCACTTTTGGCCAAATTTAAGCCCCAAAATGCCGAATCCTAAAGGCATGGCGCACAAAAAGAGCCAAGATGGCAACCCGTAGGCGATGGTATGTTGAGCCTCAATCTCAGTCATGACTAACTCATAACTGGCTTTTGCCAAAACCCCACAGATCAATGTGGAACCTAAAAAGATCCAAGCTCGCGCTAGTTTTTGAGCCCGCGGGTTTTTAAGATCTCGCCATAAAGCACCGATGCTGGTCAAATGGCCGGTTCTTTCAGCATAAATGGCGCCTGCTAGAGAAAATAGCAAACCCAAGTGCTGAACCAAAATTGGCGCATTGTTGATGCCACTGCCTTGAAGAGGCCGCAATAAAACTTCAATGACGGGTATCAAAACCATGCCGCACAGGGCCAGTGCAGCAAATGCCGCATCCCAATTTTGCAGGAGATGGCGACCTGGTGAAACTTGCTTCATGGCGTTTTTGAGGCGCGATAAGTCTTGAGGTGTGCAAAGACTTCATCGAATGTTTCGGCCGGTACCATCTTGCCTCTGATTCGAGGGTAGAGTGATTCACTCAAGGCTCGCCACTCTTTCAATTGCTCTGCATTGGGCTTGTTCACTTGCAGACCTCGCTTCTTCATGGCGTCTACAGCTTCTTCGACTTCCTTGCGAGCTTGCATGCGAATCACACTACCGGCCTTGTCGGCAGATGCTTTCAAGGCAGCTTGGGTTGCTGGCGACATTTCATCGAATGATTTTTTGGAAATCACAAAGGCACCCACAATGGGTGCCCAATTGATTTCCAACATATGAGGCGCCGTGTTGTAAATTTGGGTTGCCAAGGCGAAGTAGGGTGTTGAGGGCACCACATTGATCATGCCAGTTTGAATCGACGGCAGAATATCGGTGGGTTCAAGCGGTACAGGTGTATAGCCCATGCTCTTCATGATTTCTTGTTGCTCAGCTTCTGCGCCCCAAGCAAAAAATTTCATTTTTTTATAATCGTCTGGGCTGAAGGCAGCTTGTTTTGAAAAGAAGCGAACCCATCCAGCATCGCCCCAAGCCAACACCACGTAGCCCTTGTCCAGAAACTTTTTTTCCATGCCGGGTCTCATCTTCTCGCGCACGTAATCCAATTCTTCCCATGAGCGAAATGCCAATGGCAGATTTTGAAGCGCGGCAATGGAAGGCTCAATTTCTCGCAAACCTACAACCGACAGCAAAGCTGCTTGCAGTTGACCGATGCGCATCCGGCGAACCATTTCTGCTTCACCACCTTGGCTGCCATCGGTGAACACGTTGAAGCGGGATGAGCCTGATTGGCTCTTTTTCCAAGCTTCACCCACTTCCATCAGTTGACGGTGGTAAAGCGAGTTTTTGGGAACCAATGAGCCGATTTTCAGTTGGGGATCGGCCGCATAAGATGTTACGGGTAGACCACAAGCCAATGCCAAAGCCATTACAGCAAACAGTTGGGCGACTGATCTTCGAAGTTGAATTGAGTGCATAGGTTTAGCTTGAAATTAAAAGAGGTTGTCAGTGTTGTCAAGCAACCATTGAGCTCTTCGCCGCATAACCGTATTGGTTAAATCATTTTGAGAGCGAGCAAGCTCTATGGCCTGATTGAGCAGTAGTTTAAAGGCTTCTTTATTTTGGGTTGCAACAGCCCAGTTTTCGGCTTTAGAAATCAGGGGCGCAACTTGGTTGCCGCGCCACTCAATGGCAAGATTGAAATATTTTTCTGCAGCTTCTGGTTTGCCACCTGGCTTTGCGAGCTCCAAGGTCCCCATCATGCTGGCCAATGCGCCTTGATCGAATTGAGGATTTGCTTGCCACGCCAGCTCGGCCATGCGCAACACTTCTGGCAAGTCTGCCACCACATCGGGTGAGTCTTTGGACAAGGAAATGGCACCCGCCCATGCCGTCATGGACCAATAGACCAAGCCGGCATCTTGCTTTTTAATCTTGATGGCTTGCTTGGCCCCTTTTCCTTGGAGGTGACCCTTCAGATCTGGGTAATGTTGGGCCAAGCTTTTAAGGCCCACTGTTTTTGCACGTGTCATCATCTTGGCTGCGCGCCCTCTGAGAACACTTGCTTTTTGAATACTTTCCGATTCCATTCGGTCTGCTTCGTCCATCAAGAACACAAACGCATACTGTGTATAGCCTCGCGTGACGGCTTCTGCGAGTTTGATGTGGTCAGGAATTTCCTGCAGCAAAGACTCAGACAATTTCAATTGATAAGCGCTCGCGTGCATTAACAACTCTAAATCATCGTCCGTAGAACTGGTCTCTGCAGACAATAAGTCACCGGCGCGATTCAAAAGTTGATGCTGTACTGAACACCCGCTCAGTACAGCAATCAACAAGGTGCCAGTGAAAATGACCTTGAACAAACTGCTAATTAGATTGTACAAACTGGCACCTCGTGACTCATGGAGTTCGTCCATTGGCGCACAAGCGCACAAAAGGACCCCAGTGAAAGCGAAGGCTCTTGACCTGAAGGCTGAAATTCTCATGCTAACTTTTCCAATAAGGCTTGGCCCATCTTGATGCGCTGACCCGTTGCAATGCCCTCTGCCAATTTGAAACCTGTTGGAACAAATACCAAAATGGTGGAGCCGTGTTGAAACCAACCCAACTCTTGGCCTTTGTAAGTTTGGATGGCGCAAGGAATTTCATTGGGGCCCGTGTAATCGACATGGAACAACAAATTGACAGCGTGCAAGCGCAAGCTGGCGACCAAGATGGCTGCTACGGGCACCATGATCATGGGCGTTCCATCAGTTAGTTCGAAATTCAGAACGGCCCGTTCGTTTTTGCAAAAAAGTTGCTCAACGCGTTTCAGCGCAATGGGGTTGACGTTCCATGTGTCCCCAGAAATGTGCGTCACGTGGGTGAGTGTTGCATCCGCTGGCGCATGAAATCGGTGGTACATGCTGGATGTCAGGCGCAATGTCACGTAAGTGCCATTTTTCAAGGATTCAACCAACTCGCCAGTTCTGGGCGTAAAGCCCATCAAGCTAGAGAGGCTGTAGGGGAAACCTTTGGCTTGAAAGACTTGGGTGTGATCAATGTCGCCACATTCGCCCACAATGGCATCGCAGGGGCTGCTCAGGATTTCATTGCGCATGTCAATGGTTCTAGAACCTGGTTTAAGTTCACGAACAAAGCAATCGTGCATGCTGTCAAATTTGGTTTTTGAAGCCTCTCTCAAATCAAGATCTGAAAATAACTTCCAAACGCCAATTGACAAGTCCCGGATGATCGGATTTTTGATTTGACTCCACCAACCCATGAAGCGGGTGAGTGTGATGCGTGGAATTCGATTGGTTAACAGGAAATTCAGGTCTTCTTGTGAACTAATTCTTTGAATTATTTGTTTCATTTTCATTTTCCTGTCATGAAATCTAAATAAAAAGATGACTTCAACCACTCATCTTCGGATTCAACGTGTCTGTACAACTTGCTTTGTCCCTCGGTGCAATTGCACTCTTGTTCCCTTTTGTAAAAAGACGGCTTGAGTTGTCCTTTGCTAAGCACCCGTCCTTAACCGGTCACTCCAGAATGGCAAAACGAGTGGTCGGCCTTTTGCCAGGCTACGAGTTCAAGGAAGACAAATTCTTCTCATGTGATGGTGCTCCAGAGTCTGTGGCTGCTAATCGGCGTTCTGCGTTTTACCAATTGGCAAATTTGTTACAGACACGTCATGCCAAAAGCATTGAAATGACAGCTGAAGCGCGTGAAATCATTTCTGATTTGCAATTCACAGGCGCATACCGCGTCCCATTTCAATTCAGTCCACTGGTGCGACAACACTTGAAAGTTGGTGCATTTATACAGTCGGCAGATGGCGTATTTGTGACAGACCAAGATGGGCAGCGGTTTTACGACCTGACGGGTTCTTACGGCGTCAACGTTTTTGGCGCTGATTTTTACAAAGAATGCATGAAACTAGGATCAGAGAAGGTTGAACCCGTAGGCGCAACTTTAGGGGCCTACCACCCCTGTGTTGCTTTTAACGTGAAGCGCCTGAAAGAAATTTCAGGCCTAGATCAGGTGTCCTTTCACATGTCGGGCACGGAAGCCGTCATGCAGGCTGTCAGGCTGGCAAGGTATCACACAGGTCGTAAAAACTTGGTTCGTTTTTGTGGTGCTTACCATGGCTGGTGGGAAGATGTGCAGCCTGGACCCGGCAACCCCATGCCACCCCGTGAAACATACACACTAAGGGACATGCATGAAAACTCTCTCAAAGTGCTGCGGACCAGATCAGACATTGCGTGTGTTCTGATCAACCCTTTGCAAGCGCTTCATTTGAACCAAGGCGCTCCAGGCGACTCTTCTTTGGTCGATAGCAGTCGCAGGGCGACTTACGATCGGGAAGCTTATACAGCTTGGTTGAAAAAGCTGCGCGAAGTCTGTACCGAACGCAACATCGTTCTTATATTTGACGAGGTTTTCTTAGGATTCCGTTTGGCAAAAGGTGGTGCCCAGGCGTATTTTGGCGTTCAGGCCGACATGGTCACGTATGGCAAAACCTTGGGTGGAGGATACCCAGTGGGCGTGGTGTGTGGCCGCGCCGATTTGATGAAGCGATTCCGCTCAGAAAGACCCGCTGACATTTGTTTTGCACGCGGTACATTCAACGCACATCCACATGTCATGGGTGCCATGTCTGTCTTTTTAGAAAAAATTGAAACACCTGAAATATCAGCTGTTTACGAAAATTTGGACACCACTTGGAACCAAAGGCGCGAACGATTCAATCAGGTGATGACTGAAAAAGAATTGCCTTTGCGGGCTGCCAATATGTCGAGTGTCTGGAGCCTCTATTACACGGACACAAGCCGCTACAACTGGATGCTTCAGTACTACCTGCGCTCTGAGGGTTTGGCACTCAGCTGGGTGGGCACCGGTCGTTTGATTTTCAGCTTGAACTACTCAGATGCAGACTTTGAAGAAGTGTTGCGCAGATTTGTGGCGGCTTGTGAATCTATGAAATCAGCGCAGTGGTTTTGGGCGCCAGCTCAACTGTCCAACAAGCTGATTCGCAGATCGATTTTGAAAGAAATGTTTCAAAAGCGAGAAGCATTGAAAGTTTAAAAGCGAACCCCCAAGGTGAGGCTGGCTTCTTGGTAGTTGAATATCTGAGAAGCCTTGTCTTGCCTTGCGCTGGTGACCACATCTGATAGATTGATGCGCCCAAGTTTGTAAGTTGTTCTTGCGAAATAGTCTTTCATAAAGTCAACTTCCAAGCCACCGGCAATATCCAAGTTGGTACCGGCCTGATGGAATTTGTCATTGCGCACCTGACCCAGCATGGTCATGGTGATATTGCTTTTGGGTATCACAATGCCAACGCCTACCAAGGCAAAAAGATGCCCTTTAAGTTTGCCCGGCAAGTCGTTGAGAGGATACTTTTTTTCGTATTCGAATGAAACAACGTTTAAGCCATCAGTATGTTCGTAGTGCATGAATGCAGGTGACAGGTACTGCTGACCAGCGCTTGGGTAATTCTTTTGAAGGTACTGGCCTGATGCACTGACCGCTTGAGCATCAGAAACGACATACTTCATGTGATCCAAATTCAATGCCAATGCGGTATCAGAATTGAGTTGATAAGCAATGCGCGCGTTTGTCTGGGGAATTGTGATTTTTCCGGGGTTCAAATAAGTATTGAACAAGGTTTGTGGCGTTAGAGTCTTTTGGGTATCTGTTGCGCGAACGCCATGCAATGTGAATTGATGGTCAATCCCTTTAAAGTGAATGTCACTCTTTGAGTACGACTCATTGTTCCAACCCCATTCAAAAGACCATTTGTGGGGCGACTCCAAGTTGAAATTGACGTCGGCCGCGTGCACATTTGCCAAACAGCAGAATGCGCAAAGTGAAAGCAGAGTTTGATTCATAGGTTTCTTTTTTTTCTTTTGGCATTCTAAGACGCGCCTTAATTGCTAACTGCAATCTTTATCACTGTTTTCGGATTAAGGACATAACCTGGACACTCATACCTCTCAATGTCTTCACCCGAAATAGGAAAAGCACCGCAATTCGATAATTTTCTAAAAGGCGAGTTGTAGATGCCGCATTGGAACTTGTCCTCCGGTATGGCCTCTAGAAAAAAACATTGTTGATTCAAGCAGCAATTGCCACATTGGGTGCAGGCGCCTGAAATTTGACTCGACTCATTCAGGCGCACAGCAAAAAATGACTCAAAGTACCTTTGCACTGGCCCCTGAGAAAGGGCCTTGTGGTGAATTTTCAATTTCTGAATTGTTTCGCGATAGTTGAGGATGTACTTGGGTTTTAAAAAAATAAAACCAAAGATCAAAGGCAAAACCGGCAAGGCGACTTTGGCAAGCAACAACAATGATTTGGCTGGAAATTGAATGAATGTATTTTTCAAAACAAAGCTTTTTGAGTGACGATTGGATGGAAAACTTGTGAAAATTCTATGCCTCTCGTGTTTCAAAGCGATGACGAGATGTTATTTTTTCCCGATCAGGCAATGCAGTCAATGATCAGCGTTTGAAATACAAAATACCAATCTGGCCAGATGCAATTTCGTTAGAGCCTGAAATCCTTTTGAGCTCAGCAATGGGCTGGGAGATGGCGAATGATGAATACCAAGCCCAATGTTTTGTAAGTGATTGCTTGAAAGTTAAACCCGCACTGACCTTTTGAAAACCTGTCGTGACAAGATTTAACGGCCCTGTTTTAAATTGAGAGCCAGAATTTCGCCAATGTTCTGCTGTGGCCCAAGTACTGTCGGCATGAAGAATCAACTCACTCTGCTGAAACACTGGCCAGGCATATGACAATCCTAGGTTGAGAGTGGTGCCGTCCCCTTTGTTCAAAACATCTTGAGTCCAATCTGCATTGAGTCGCCAACGTTGATTGATCTTGCGGTGCAGCATGACGCGTGTTCGCAAAGTGTTCTTACCACCCTCGAAAACATCAAAAGACTCACCCGTGCTCACGTTGTGAACCCGCATAGAAAGACCAATGCTCAAATCTTGTTCATCCATGACCTGATAACTGAGTGTTGGCTCACTGCCAAACTGGCCTAAATTTCGCCATGCACGACCATCGCCTATGCCCAGTTGCCACTTGCCGTAGCGCAGCCCAATGACGGGTCTCACGCGTGCCGTGTTTTGCCAATCACCCATGTCATTGGATTTCAGTCTTGTTCCAAGGGTGTAATAGAGTTGACCAGCTTCGCTGACAACAGGGGATGCCTCAGTTGAGCTTTTTTGTGCGTTTGCCTTGCACGGCAGTAGGGTGATGCTGAAAATGATGACACCCAAGCAAAGTGCATGAACGATCATTTGCTTTTTGGCATGCATCAGGTAAATCATTAAGACATTTTTACGCCTGCAAGGTTAAATCCATGTGACAAAATGAATTTTTTGGAAATTCAATTGAAGTCATGAATTTGCAATGAAGTCACAAGATGATGAAATAAGAGGAGCCAAAATATGAACCAACAAGCCCAAATCGATGCCGAGCAAATGCGCAAAATCCGTGAAGACATTCTGGATTCCATTGATGAAGAACTAGAGATGGCCCTCGAGGACGGTGTCAATGAGAATGACCCCTTGGCCAGTGCTGAAGAAAAAGTGGCACGTGCTCACTATTTTCGGGAACTTCTTCGGTTGCAAGGTGAGTTGGTTAAGTTGCAAGACTGGGTTGTTGCAACCAAGCAAAAAGTTGTCATATTGTTTGAAGGCCGTGACGCGGCCGGCAAAGGCGGCGTGATCAAACGCATTACGCAGCGGTTGAATCCTCGTGTTTGCCGTGTTTCGGCATTGCCAGCACCCAACGACCGAGAAAGAACCCAGTGGTACTTTCAGCGGTATGTTTCGCATTTGCCAGCAGCTGGTGAGATCGTGCTGTTCGATCGAAGTTGGTACAACCGTGCCGGTGTCGAAAAAGTGATGGGTTTTTGCTCCGACGAAGAGTACGAAGAGTTCTTTCGCACCGTGCCAGAGTTTGAAAAAATGCTTGCACGAAGTGGCATCACACTCCTTAAGTACTGGTTCTCCATCACTGACGATGAACAGCATGCGCGGTTTTTAGGCAGAATCCACGACCCACTCAAACAGTGGAAGCTCAGTCCAATGGACTTAGAAAGCCGCAGGCGCTGGGAAGATTACACGCGTGCTAAGGAAACCATGATTGAGCGCACACACATTCCTGAAGCGCCATGGTGGGTGGTTCAAGCTGTGGATAAAAAAAGAGCGCGCTTGAATTGCATTGATCACCTGCTGGGACAATTCAGTTACCACGAGGTGGAGCACGCTGAAATTCAGCTACCTGCGCGCGTTAGAAACCCAGACTACATTCGGCACCCTGTTCCTCAAGACATGATCGTACCTGAAAAATATTAAGAAAGTTGGCAATAAGTCACTACAGAAAATATCTTAAATTGACTGTTTCCACTGCCCAGGTTCAAAGTGAGTGGTTTTTCATTGACACCATCTCAAGCAGAACCTACAAAGTCAATACCCTCACTGCTGCTGAAAAGCGCGTTTACATCGCCTGATTGCGCTGCATGACAGCAAAGTTTTAGGACATAAAAAAACCGCTCTGATCTAAGCGGTTTTTTTTGACTTACAAAGTATCAGTGGTACATCTGCTTTGGATTGTTGTCCATCAATTCGCCTTTGAGCAAATACAAAGGTGCTTTGTGATACAGAATAATATCGTGGAAGGGATCTGTGATAATTTTTGTCATCCAAACCAAGCCTGTTTGCACATCTTTCAAGAAGAACAAATGAATGGTTCTGAAAAGCAAGCCTGCAACACCCAAAATAAGCCATGAGGCGCCAACTTGTCTAACCCATTCTGTCAAATTATCCCAAGGCTCAATCATGCCGAACAAACCAGGCTCAACGTAGAGCACCATGGGCAAAATGGCCCAGATGCTTAACAACACAACTTTGCGGTTCAAGTTGTAGCCAACTTTGATTTCTTCCTTGTGTTCTTGTGTGGCTTGGTTAATTTCATCGTAACCCAATGGCTCGAAGAAAAAGTGGCCAGATTGACGAGTGGTCATAGACACCAACCAAGCAATCAGTGCAGAAATGACGGGGTCAATGAACAGAAATGCATAGGCAACCACAAAACTAATGGCACTGATGAAGTGCAATGATTGGTTAATTCGGCTGTGATGGTAGTAACGGTGGTCGTCAAAACGCTGAATTCTCAAGGCTTCGAAAAATGTAGTCACATCGTCTCCTGGTGTGAAATTTGGGCAGCACGAATTGTGCATCAGTCGATCATTGACGCAAATGATGAAATTTCGATGACAAACGAATCTTGTCATTGAAATTTCATCATTTATTTTATTCTTAACCTGATTGTCATCAAGTTGTTAAATAGAGATCGGATGATTTAGCAATGGAAAATTCAATTGAAACTGCCATCGTTGTAGAAGATTATCCCGCTACGCGGCCATCACTGCGCATTGCGGTTGTCACTGAAACATGGCCGCCTGAAGTCAATGGTGTGGCCATGACGCTGGCCAAGTTGGTTCAGGGCTTGAGCCACAGAAATCACGACGTACAACTGATTCGTCCACGCCAAACAAAAACCGATTCTCCCATGAGTGATTCATCTCTTGAAGAGGTGTTGATGCGTGGCATGCCGATACCCAGGTATCCTGAATTAAAGTTGGGTTTGCCTAGCAAGAAAACCCTCGTCAAAACTTGGACATTGCGCCGGCCAGATGTGGTGCACATTGCAACCGAAGGTCCTTTGGGATGGTCTGCACTGCAAGCAGCCAAAGTCTTAAAACTTCCGGTGACCTCTGACTTCAGAACCAATTTTCAAAGTTATTCGAAACACTATGGTGTGGGATGGTTGCGCAAACCTATCGTTGCTTATTTGCGTAAATTTCACAACGCAACCGCTTGCACCATGGTGCCCACCAGGGAGCTGATGCGGACCCTGAGTCAGAATGGCTTTGCTAATCTTAAGGTTGTGTCGAGAGGGGTCGACACAAAACTATTCAACATTTCCAAACGCGACACAAGCTTGAGAAGTTCTTGGGGAGCCACAGACGACACCAAGGTTCTGATTTCGGTGGGCAGAATGGCCCCTGAAAAAAATTTAGACCAAGTTCTCAAGACTTATGAGGCCCTTAAGGTCACAGGCCTAGCGTTCAAGTTGGTCATGGTGGGTGATGGCCCCTTGAAGGAGCAATTTCAAAAGCGCTATCCAGAAATAATTTTCCCTGGCATGTTGTCACAGTCAAATTTGGCTGCTTACTATGCAAGTTCAGATTTATTTATTTTCCCTAGTCAAACTGAAACCTTTGGCAATGTGACTTTAGAAGCACTTGCAAGTGGTATCCCTGTTTTGGCATTTGATTGCGCAGCTGCCAGAGATTGGGTGCAAACGGGCGTCAATGGCTGGTTGGTTGCAGAAAATAATCCTGAAGGCTTTGCAGCCCAAGCAGTCACTATTTTTAACAGCGAAGACTTGCTAGAAAAAATTACACAAAGTACCAGACAACAAGTGGTGCACTTAGACTGGGATCAAATTGCAGAGCAAGTTGAATCTGTTTTTTGGGATGCCATTCGCATCAGGTAAATCATGCCCAAGGTCATGACAGAGCCCATGATGACCATCACCCACTGCAGCGGCAGTTCCAATGCCAATAAGCCGCTGTACACACCCAACATGACCATGACACTGGCATTCTCATTGAAGCCTTGAACGGCAATTGATCGACCGGCCGTTAACAATGTGTAGCCTCGGTTTTGCAGCATCGCATTCATTGGCACCATCAGCATGCCACCTGCAAAACCAGTGATCAACATCAGTGGAATAGCAATCCAAAGTGATGTTGAAAAAGCCAGGGCTGGCAATGACAAGCCCAGCCACAATCCAAGTGGAAGTACTTTGTAAGCGTTGTGGAGTGCCACATAGTGCCCTGCCATGCCCGCTCCAAAAATGACCCCAAAAGCAACGACAGCTTGAAGCAAACTGGCTTGTTCTAAAGGCATATCGAGCGCCTCCTTGGCCCAAAGCAATACCGCAAATTGAACCACCGCACCAATGCCCCAAAAAAGAGTGGTCACTGCAAGTGAAAGCTTGCCTACAGGATCTTGCCAAAGGATTCGATTGCTTTGAATAAAATTTTTGAACAGGGCAACGGGCTTCATACTCTGTTGAACATATCGAATGTTGACGCTTGGAATGCCGAAGTTCAAAAGCCCAGCGATGCTGTAAATCACAATCAATGAGAGAAGCGGGCCCGCATACTGTGTTTCAAGACTGAGCCCCAATAATTCAATGAAGGAAAGGTTCAGTGTAGACATCCATACAAAGCTTTTGGAGACGACAAGCAGGCCCCCACACGCAGTTCCCAGTATCACAGCCATCACCACAGTCACTTCGAGCCAACCATTGGCTTTGACCAGTTGCTCGGCTGGCACAGTTTCAGTAACTAGACCATACTTTGCGGGCGCATAAGCCGATGCCGCCATGCCTGCAATGGCAAAAGCAAGCACGGGATGAAAGCTGGTGAATATAAACGCAACGCCCACCACCTTCAGGGCGTTCATGCAAGCCATGAGCTTGGCTTTTGAAAAAGCGTCGGCCAAAGGCCCCATCAGGGGGGCCAAAAAAACATAAGACAAAGTGAATGAAAATTTGAGCAAAGGGGCCCACCATCCTGGATAACCTTGCTCACTGAGAAAGGCGATGCCCAGAATGAGCAGTGCATTGTCTGCCAGACCTGAAGCGAATTGAGCGCTGATCAGGTAGAAGAAACCCTTGGGCATTGCTTATGCCGAAATTTCTACTTGCTGGATGTGAGCACCCGCTTTGAAGTTAAGTGCCAATTGGTTGCGGCGTCCGATACCTTGGTATGCAATGCCTAAGTCTTGCAGCATTTTGGGATCGTACAAATTGCGTCCATCCAAGATCAAAGGCTGGTTCATGCACTCTTTAAGCATTTCAAAATCAGGATGGTGGAATGTCTTCCATTCTGTGACTACCAAAAGCGCATCTGCATTAGTGGCCGCTTCATAGGCTGTAGTTGCCAAGCTAAAGCGACTCAATTCGTTTGCATCTGTAATGTCATGTGAAACTGCCTCATGCCCCTCTTTGGAAGCTAGGGGATCAAAAGCACTGACAGTTGCGCCCCGTTTTAACAATTCTTGAATGATGACGCGGCTAGGTGCTTCACGCATATCATCGGTATTGGGCTTGAATGACAAGCCCCAAATGGCAAACTTCAGGCCATGGAGATCTTGCCCAAAGTGCTGGGTTAGCCTTGAAACTAGCAAAGTTTTTTGTTGATCGTTGACGTTCTCAACAGCGCTGACGACTTTCATCTGGCTGCCACAATCCATTGCAGTTTGAATCAGTGCACGCGTGTCTTTAGGAAAGCAGCTTCCACCATAGCCTGTGCCAGCGTACAAGAAATCGTGGCCAATTCGCTGGTCGGCACCGATGCCGCGGCGGATGCTGTCAATGTCTGCTCCTAGCAAATCTGAAAGGTTGGCAATCTCGTTCATGAATGAGATTCGCGTTGCCAACATTGCATTGGCCGCGTATTTGGTGAGTTCAGCACTGCGAACATCCATCCAGATGGTGCGGGCATGGTGCCTGTTAAAGCTTGAGTACAACAACTCCATTTTTTGGTGCACAGTTTTGTAGTTGGCGCTTTCGTCTAAGCCAATCACAATTCGATCTGGATGCATGAAATCTTTGATTGCAGCACCTTCTTTTAGGAATTCAGGGTTGGAAATAACCTCAAAGAGTGATTCTTGAATGCCACGTTTGCTCAATTCATCTTGCAAACACTTTTGAACTCGGTAGGCGGTGCCCACTGGCACTGTTGACTTGTTCACAATGACTTTGAACTTTTTCAAGTGGCGGCCAATTTGAGTGGCAACTGCCAAGACGTGCTGCAAATCAGCCGAGCCATCTTCTTTGGAAGGTGTACCCACCGCAATAAAAATAACCTCGCCGTGCTCAACGGCTTGGGCCATGTCGGTGGTGAAGTGAATTCGGCCTTCTGCTCTGTTTCTGGCCATCAGTTCTTGGAGCCCAGGTTCATAAATAGGAAGACCTGCGGCGTTCAGTGTGGCAACTTTGTCTGCATCGCTGTCGATGCAAATCACTTGGTGGCCAAGTTCAGCCAGACATCCGCCAGTCACCAAACCTACATATCCCGCACCAACAATAGAAATTTTCATGAGTTTCTCCTGGAGAGAACTCAATTTTGGAGAGTCAAGATTTCTTTGTCGTGACGAATTCGTGTAATTTTTGTGACTTGTGAAGAGGCTTAATGATTTTGAGGCGAGGGAGAAGATACGAATCTGCGCCAATGCAGATTGAACTCAGTATGCAAATACCAGAGGATCACAATGAGGGTGGCTGTTCCGTGAACGGCCAGCATCATGCCGCCAAAAGTGGCCGTGCCGTCGGCAATCAAACGCTTGCCGATGGTTAGCATGTTGTAGTAGCCCATAAAGCACAGCATTGCCATGGCCAATGAATAACTTCGACCTACTCTGGGATTTACGCTTGCCAGTTGCACGGCAAGCAATGCCAAATTGAAGGCTGCGATGAAGAGGCCAAGTCGCCAAAATAATTCACCCCGATTGATGCGGTCAGAACTTTGAATCAGTTCTAAGGTGCTGAGCATTTGACTTTGCAACTTCGTCAATAGTTGTCGTTTATCAGGATCCAGTAAAAAATTGAAACTTTCAAATTCAGTCAGGCGCACTTCGCCTGTCGTGTGATTCAAAATGGTTTGCTGACCTTGCTTCAAGCTTAAAAACTTGTCATTTTTGGAGAACTCGACATTGCCTGATTTGGCAGTTGTAATTGTTTCAATGTCGTCATCGATTTTTGAAATGAAAACACTGGTTGCAACATCATTGTCATTCTTCTTTTTTTCTATGAAAAAAACCATTTGATTTGAAGCTGACTCTTGAAATTGGCCAGGCGCTACACGCTCGATGTCACTGCGCTTTTCAAATCTGTCTTTCAAATATTGTGTTTGTGTATTGCTCCACGGCCACGCAAAAACAGCCAGCAAAGCAATGATCAAAGTAACAGGCCAGCAAAACTGCCAGAGTGGCTTTAAAAATTTAGACACACTTAAACCGCTCGAAAACCAAATGATCATTTCACTGTCTAGGTACATTCTTGAGAAGGTATAAACAATGGCGACGAACATGCTCAAAGTCAAAATGGGGGCTGCATTGCCAATGCCATTCAAGGCAATCAAAAGTATGACTTCTGAAGGATCTGCCTTCCCTTTAGACGCCTGCCCCAAAATGCGAATGAGCATGATGGTCATCACAATGGTAAACAAGATGACCGTCGAGCCGCCAAAGTTCCTAAGAAGTTCTTTGTGTATGCTTTTTTGAAAAATAGTCATTTAAATCTAAGGCTGACATGGCCATCGGTTGATTCAGGCGGGTTGCCAATTGACAAGCCATTTTGCCATATCTGTCAATCCGTCCTTCAGAGAGGTATGCGGCCATTCGCCAATCAACTTCACAAGTTTGTGGTCGCTGGCGCATGTCAGGGGAACATCAGACACTTGCATGGGTGCTAATTCGATCACAGGTTCAATCTCGAGACACTCTGACAGTATTTTGACGAAATCTGTCACTTGAATGGGGTTTGAGTGCCCCACATTCACAACGTCAACACCTTGGCGACTGACGCCTAATTCAATGAGGCGAGTGATAGCGAAAATAGTATCGCCTACAAAAGTAAAGTCTCTTTTCAGCAAGCCATCTCCAAAAAGTTGGATGGTTTGTTTTTTGCGCATTTTTTGTGCAAAGAGAAGCGGAGCCATGTCCAGCCTTCCCCACGGACCATAAACTGTGAAAAATCGAAGGCCTAGAGAGGGTGTTTTGTACTGCGCAAAGTAGGCTTGCGCCATCACTTCATTGGCAATTTTGGTGGCTGCGTAAAATGATTCAGGCGTGTCGCAACGGTCTGTTTCTTTAAATGGCGCATCTGTTCTAGAGCCGTAAACACTGGAAGAACTGGCATACAAAAATTCTTGAACTTCATACTGCTTGCATGCATCCAAAACATTTGCAAAGCCGTTTAAGTTGGACTTTACAAAGTCCATTGGCGATTTAACAGAATGCCGAACCCCAGCTTGGGCTGCTAAATGGACCACTACATCCGGTTGAAATGATTCGAACAGGGTCATGACTGCGCCATGGTCCGATAGATCTATTGACTGGTATTGAATCTGATTTTTCTGAAGAAAGTGAGCAATGCGGTCGTAGCGCAGTCTTTGAAGTATCAGGTGGTTTGAGTCGCCCACATCGAAAAATTGATTTCTAAAGTTGTAGATATCACAACCTAAGATCTCATAACCCAACGCATTCAGATGCTCGGCCAGCCGAGATCCTATAAAACCTGCAACACCAGTGATCAAAACTTTGCGTTTCATGTCACAAATTTAAAAAAAATTCATGACACTGTCATGAAACTTGGTTGAAATAAAAATGTCGCAAACCAAATCAAAGGTTTGCTGCTCTATTTATGAATAACCAATCTGTCCAGCAGCTTTCGCCTTACAAAGTGGTACTTTTTTCTACCGTTTTGTTGCTTGTCTGTGTCAGCTTGAGTTTTGTGCTGATGAAGTCGGGCTTGAATCAAGCTTGGATGTTGAACATTCATGCCACGCCTGTTTTACCCACATGGTTTTGGGCCTTGATCAATCTGGGCGGAGATGCGTGGGTTATTTTGCTAATCCTTTTGTTAATCGAGCGTTTTCCAGGAGAGATCACTTCCTGGGTGCTTAAAACATGGCTTATTGGTGCACTGGTCTCGCAAGTAATCAAAAATACATTGCCCATACCAAGACCCGCGAGCGTATTGGGTGTCGAGAGCTTAAGCATCATTGATCACCCGCCCTTGCTGAGCGGATCAATGCCATCGGGCCATGCATTGGCTGCCATTTCATGTGCGTTGATTGTCTGCACTGTTCTCAAATTAAGGGGCGTCAAGAATGGGTATTTGTCGCTCATTGCTATAGGGGCTGGCATTGCCTCATGGGCAAGAGTAGCCGTGGGCGCACATTGGCCTTCTGATGTGATTGCTGGTGCAGGCTTGGCCTTTTCTGTAGTGGCCCTCGCATATCTTTGGGAGAGGCACTCTTCTTGGAACGCCTGGTTTCAAAGAACCCGGGGTGGTGTGTCTCTCATAACATTGCACATCCTAATTTCAATGCACATGGCGACACCTCAATCGGATTTCTTTATTGTGCAATTCGTCCAATTGAATTTGGCTTTTATCTCACTGATGCGAGCTATGTTCTTGGTTAAAAAATATTTTTGGCGCCAGTCGACATGAGTGGGATTCTTAAAAAATGAAGTACATCATTTCTGAGAAACAATTTGAACCCCATGTGCGCATGCGAAAGTGGTTCTATCGCCTTGTTTTTTGGATGCTTGCACTGATGTTGCTGTTAGCGTTGGTGCGTCATTCTGATTGGAGTTTGACATTTGCGCGTTTGATAGAAGTGCCGAAAACGGTTCTGCTGATTTGCACCTTGGGTTGGTTGAGTAGTTTCTTGTTTAGAGCCTTTCGTTTCAAGTCGGAATGGCGTGCGCATGGAAAGATCAGTTTGTGGGATTCATTGAGCTTAACTTTTCTTCACAACGCCGCTGTGGTGCTTGTTCCATTTCGAGTGGGAGAATTAGGTTATCCGGTATTGGTTCAAAAATTACTGAATGTGTCTTTGCAACAATGTATTCGAAGCTTGTTGTGGTTGAGATTTCAAGATGGCATCGTATTAGTTTCACTGGCCTTTTTGTTGTTGCCCTATTTCAGCGCTGAGCGGCGAATTTCGGGTTTTATAGTTCTCATCAGCTTGTGTTTTTTAACCAAAAAATGGTGGCTTCGACTGTTGCGGTCTCGCCATTTTCTGATCCGACAAGTACGGGCGTTTTTGCACCAGAGATCCAGTGCTTGGGGTTGGTTTTGGTCTGCTGCCAACTGGATTGTCAAGATTCTGGTTGTTTCTCTACTGCTTTCAAATTTGACAGGTTTAGACAGCTTTCAAACCTTACGGGGCGCTTTGACGGGTGAGCTTTCTGCGATGTTGCCATTGACAGGTCCCGCGGGGCTAGGTACGTACGAAGCTGGCGTTTGGACAGGCTTGGGTCTAACTTGGCAAGAGATGAAGGGCTTGATGGGTAGCGTTTTGTTAACCCATATTTTCTTTCTGAGCATTTCATTGTTGGGCGCTGTGGTGGCCTTGTCGTTCAACGCATTGCGACTAGAAAATTTCAAATCAAAGCAGAATGGTGCCCATGTCTAATTCCGAGCACTTGACCTTGAAGGTAGATGCCCCAATGCAATCACATCAACTTTCTGTTGTTGTGCCAATGTACAACGAAGAAGAGTTGGCGGGGGATTTGATTCAAGCGGTTCAAAGCGCATTATTGAACTACCCATTTCCATGGGAACTGATCGTGGTAGATGACGGTAGCAGCGATGCTACTTGGGATCAATTGAATTTGACAGCCAAAGAGCTTGGGCCTCATGTTCGCTTGATTCGTTTACTTCGGAATTTTAAGCAGACGGCCGCAATGCAGGCTGGCATTGATGCCGCTCGAGGTGATGTGATTGTGACCATGGACGGTGACTTACAAAATGACCCGCGCGACATTCCAAAATTGGTTCAGCATTTGCTGTCCAATGACCTCGATATGGTGGCAGGTTGGCGCCAAAACAGACAAGATGGTTTGTGGCTTAGAAAGATACCTTCCAAATTAGCCAATCGTTTGATTCGCAATGTGAGTGGGCTTAATTTTCAAGACCTTGGTTGTAGCTTGAAAGCCTTTAGAGCTTCTGTGTTGCGCAAGGTTCGCCTGTATGGTGAAATGCACCGGTTTATTCCGGCTTGGTTAGCCACCGTAACATCGCCCATGAGAATGGCGGAAATACCTGTGTCGCATTTTCCTCGAATGAAAGGCCAATCTAAATATGGTCTTTCGCGCACCTTTAGAGTCTTGCTCGACCTTTTGTCCATTCACTATTTCTTACGTTTTGGTTCACGGCCAGGTCATTTCTTCGGTGGGCTTGGCAGCATCGTCACAGGCATAGGTCTTTTGATTTTGGCTTACCTTGGTATCTTGAAGTTCATGGGTGAATCGATTGGCAATCGACCCTTGATGTTTCTTGGATTCTTTGCTGTTGTCAGTGGCGTGCAACTTTTGACAACGGGTGTCATTGCAGAGATTTTGATGCGCACTTATTACGATGCCGGTAAATTCAATTCTTATCACACGCTGAACGACGTCAGTACACCTCCCAACGAGGCTTGGCATGTCATCAAGTGATCAAGCCAATTCACTGACGCTTAAATGGGTGTTGGGTGCTCTGGCCTTGCTTGGCTTATTTTTGCTCGGCTTAGATCAAGCGCTGTTATTTGATGTGGATGAAGGCGCATTCACGGAAGCTACGCGAGAGATGTTGGTATCTGGTGATTGGAGCCATACCACCCTGAACGGACTGGACCGATTTGACAAACCTATTGGTGTTTATTGGTTACAAGCGATCAGTGCATCTATTTTTGGTTTAAACGAGTTTGCATTTAGATTGCCCTCGGCATTGTCAGGTTGGCTAGCAAGTTTGGCGTTGGCTCGGTTTGCGCACCAACTTTGGGGCCCTCGTGCTGGCTTATTGGCTGCCGTCATTTCGGCCACAAGTTTGGGTCCTTGGGCGATGGCAAGAACCGCTACAGCAGATGCCTTGTTGGGACTTTTTTTCGTTTTGATTTTTATAGATCTCTGGCGAGTTGTCAGTTCTAACAGTGTTGGGTCCCGAAGAAAGTTAGCCCTCTGGGTTGCTTTGGGGCTTTTGGTGAAAGGGCCTGTGGCCATTGTTGTGCCATTGGGCACATTGGCCATTTACGGCTTGCTCATGCCTCAAGCGCGCGCGCCTCTTAAGGCGCTGTTCTCTGATGGCGTCGCTTGGCTGATTTTGCTTGCAGTGTCTTGTCCTTGGTACCTCTATGCCTATGAAAGGCATGGCCAAAATTTCATCAATGGATTTCTCTTGAAGCACAACGTCGAGCGTTTCATGGGCAGCATGGAGGGGCACTCAGGCCATTGGGCTTACTTCCTAGTTGCTTTGCCATTGTTGTGGTTGCCTTGGTCGACTTTGTGTTTGAGTGCCATTGCCAATGTCCGAACTCAATGGCTACAACCGTTCTTCAAATACGCTTGGATTTGGTTTGCCTTTGTGTTTTGTTTTTTCAGCATCGCCAATACCAAGCTGCCACATTATTTGTTGTATGCCGGCCCTGCTGTATGCCTGTTGCTAACTTCTGCAGCATTGTCTGCAAGCCGCCGCATGTGGGCCTTGACCTGGGCTGTTGCAATGTCTGGTTTGGCTGCGATGTTGCTGCTACCTAGTTATTTGCAGCAGCATCCTGAATGGGTGACAGATGTTTTTTACAAGGCCTTGTTAGAGGGTTCGCCACAAACCCAGATGAAGGTTTGGTTGTTTGCAGTTCCTTTGCTGCTGTATGTTGCGCCTGCCTTGAATTATGTGTTGCGTGTTGTGAAGCCTGCCAACACTTACATGACCCAAGGGTTTGGGTTTATTTCTTTTTCGATTTTTCAAGCCAGTGTCTTAGCACTCGTTGTGTTACCTTGGTGGGCGCAAACAATCCAAGCACCTGTGCAAGGTCTGGCTTTGAAGTTTCGCGATAACACCAACACCATTGTTCAATGGCGCGTTCATTTTCCTTCGTTTGCCACTTACAGACAGCAAGAGGCTCAAAGACGAGAGCCATTGCCTGGCGAGATGGCTTTGGTCAAAAACACCAAGCCTTATTGGCCCATAGAGTGGGAGACACTGGCGGTCATTGGGCCTCTAGCGGTAGTGAAGGCACCAGAGCTATTGGGGAGTAAGCCATGACTCATTCGATGCGAACATTTCTCGAGCAAGCTTTGAAAAGACATTTACATTGCATACCAGGTTGCATGGCCTTGTTCTTTTTTGCGGCATTGATTTTCAGTGTTTACCCAGAATTAGACCTGTGGGTGTCTCATTTCTTTTACGCAAATAACGGTAACTTCCCTGCTAACGAGATGTGGTGGGTCAAAGTTTTTTATCACGGCACACCATGGGTTGGTCGCGTGTTGTTTGTGGGTTCAATTCTTCTCTTGACGGTGGCTGTCTTGATGCCATCCAGAGTTTCAAGAAGAAATTGGCGCCGTGCTGCGGCATTTGTTGCAGTGGTTCTGATTGGCATTGGACTCTTGGTCCATACAGTTTTAAAGGATGGTATGGGGCGCCCTCGTCCTCGTGATGTGCAGGCTTTTGCGGGCCCTACTGCATTCGTCCCTGTCTTTGTGCCAAGCCAATTTTGTCAAACAAACTGCTCATTTGTCAGTGGACATTCTGCGGTTGGCTTTGCGCTGATTTCCTTGGGAATGTTTGGCGTTCGTAGAAAGCGTCAATTTTGGCTTGTCACGGGTTTGGTCACAGGTGGTTTGATTGGCCTAACAAGAATAGCGCAGGGGGGGCATTTCTTAAGCGACATTGTTTTTTCTTTGATCGCTATTTGGTTCTCGCACCTGTTCATAAGAACTGTTTGGTTGCGATTTAGAGCTTGGCAGTTCCGTAGAAGGGCCTCACCTGTCTCTCGTATGCAGAAAAGTCTGTAACAATTGAAACATTGCACATCAATTTATGACTTTCATCAAATTGTCATTAAATTGAAACTTTTTGGTTCAACAATACTTTTGAGCATATTTAAAATTGTGCTGCAGATTCCTTGTTTAAGAATGGATGCGACCAATTGAGAAAGCCTATTTCATTGACTTCAGATGATTCAAATTCTGGCATAGAGTTGCTGGATCGAGATGTCAGCATATTGGCTTTCAATGAGCGAGTATTGGATTGGGCAAAACGGCCAGAGGTTCCCCTGCTAGAGCGGCTTCGTTACCTTTGCATTGTGTCGTCTAACTTAGATGAGTTTTTCGAAGTGCGTGCTGACTTGCACATGTCGGCATACCGAAATGGTGACGAAAAAGGCATTTACAACACCAAGACATTCGAGACTGTCTACAACACGGCCAGAGATTTGGTGAACGAACAATACAGTTTGTACAACGCCGTCTTGCTACCCAGTTTACAAAAAGAAGGCATCAAAATTCTTTCTCACGCAGATAGAAATTTGGTTCAAAAGAAATGGGTTAAAGAATACTTCAAACGTGAGGTCAATCCACTTTTGGTTCCTGTAGGTCTCGATCCTGCTCACCCATTCCCCCAAGTCGCCAACAAATCTTTGAACTTCATTGTCCAGTTGTCTGGCAAGGATGCGTTTGGTCGCTCCAACGACATCGCCATTGTCAAAGTTCCAAGAGTTTTGCCCAGGGTCATTCCGCTTCCTGCCAAGGTGGCCGGCCATGGCAAAGCATTTGTTCTGCTGTCCAGTGTCATTCGCGCGCATTTGAATGATTTATTTCCAGGTCGAGAAGTCGGACATTTTTCGCAATTTCGAGTCACTCGAAACTCTGATTTGTCAGTCGATGAGGAAGAAGTTGAAAACTTGCGGACAGCCTTGCGCAAGGGCCTGCAACACCGTCAGTACGGACAAGCATTGCGTTTAGAGGTATCAGACAGCTGCTCTGAACATTTGTCTGACTTTTTACTCAAACAATTCAGCTTGCCAAAATCTGCTTTGTTTCGAGCCGCAGGGCCAGTGAATTTGGTTCGTCTCAGTCAACTCATTGACTTGGTGGACGATCCTGAATTGCTTTTCTCTGCTTATCAATCTAGTTTTCCAAAGCAGTTGAAGCAAGGCGAATCCATTTTTGCACGCATGCAAAAAGGAGATGTGTTGATTCATCAACCCTTTGAAAGCTTTGATGGCGTCTTGGCCTTCCTCAAAGAGGCTGTAGAAGATCCCCAAGTGCTGGCGATCAAACAAACCATTTACCGAACTGGCAGTGACCCTGCCATGATGAATTTACTGCGAGAGGCGGTAAGGCGCGGAAAAGAAGTAACTGCTGTGGTCGAGCTCAAAGCCCGTTTCGACGAAGAAGCCAATATCAATTGGGCAGAGCAATTGGAGTCTGTTGGTGCGCAAGTTGTGTATGGTGTGGTTGGCTTAAAAACGCACGCCAAAATGTTGTTGGTCACAAGGCGAGAGGGGCGTTTACTCAAGCGATACGGTCATTTGTCGACAGGCAACTACAACCCTAGAACTGCAAAGCTCTATACAGACTTGAGTTATCTCACCAGCGATGTGCGCATGACTGCAGACATGGAAACCTTGTTTGTCCATCTTGCAAGTCCCAGTCGTTTAGGCAAGATGCACAAGTTGTGGGCGGCGCCATTCTTTCTGCAAAAGAACATGGTGGAAAAGATTGAGGCCGTAGGTGCTGCCGCGGCCAAAGGTTTGCCGGCCAGAATTGTTGCAAAAATGAATTCCCTAACGGATCCGGTGCTTGTCCATGCACTCATTTCTGCAGGTCAAAAGGGTGCCCAAATTGATTTGATCGTCAGGGGCGCGTGCATGTTGCCTGCTGGCATTCCAGGCAAGACTGACAATATTCGCGTTCGGTCAATCATTGGCCGATTCTTAGAACACTCTCGGGTCTTTTTCTTTGAGACCGATACAGTGCAAGACATCTATCTTTCAAGCGCCGATTGGATGTCCCGCAACATGACCCGGCGTGTCGAGCTGGCATGGCCCGTTTTGGAGTTGTCTCTGCGACAAAGACTCATTGATGAATGTCTGCTGGCCTACTTGCACGATACGCGAAATGCTTGGACGCTCGATGCAGATGGCAAATACCGCCGCGTAGAGAAGCTGGGGCGAAAACCTCAAAGTGCCCAAGCGCTTTTGATGCAGAAGTATTCTCAAGCTCAAGCAAGATCTCGTTGAGTTGAACTTATTCGTCGAAACTTGAAAAGAGTCAAAGATGGATTTAATTTTCTGGCGACATGCTGAAGCTTTCGATGCCTTGGAAGGCCAAGATGATCTGTCGCGCACTCTCACGCCAAAGGGCGAAAAGCAAGCTGTCAGAATGAGTCAGTGGTTAGATCGACAGTTGCCTGAAGGCATTCGTGTCATGTCTAGCCCAGCGGTTCGGTGTGAGCAAACGGTTAAAGCGCTTGGTAGAAAAGTGAAATACAAATCTGAGCTTTTACCCAATGCCAGCTTGGATGATTTGTTGGCGACTGCGGGTTGGCCTGATTCCAAAATGTCAGTGCTGATTGTTGGGCACCAACCCGTTTTGGGGCAGGCGGTTGCCTACTTGTTGGGATTTACAAACGGCGAGTGCTCGGTTAGAAAGGGCGCAGTGTGGTGGCTTAGAAGCCGAGTGCGAGACGGTGACACACAAACGGTTGTGGTGAGCGTACAAACACCCGAGCTTCTTTGATTAAGACTTGGCAGGTCGTCCTGTTTTCAAGGCAGGAACGTTGGTTAGGGCTGCCAAAAAGGCTTTGTCGTTCAGGCTGCTCAACAGCTTGAGGCCGGCACGCAAAATTTCACTCTTCTTAGCACTGTGTTTTAAGCCAAGGGCTTTTTGTTTCAAGCCAGCAATGGCTTGGTATTCGTCTTTGGGAAATGTAAAGCTGTCGCGAATGAGCTTGGGCTTTTTGAGCTTTGCCTCTGCAGCAGGCTGAGTTGTTGTGGCTGCCTTGACTGTGGGTTGAGCAGAGGCCTTTTTGGTAGGCGCAGAGGCAGTTTGATTGGCTGGCCGACTGGCGGGCTTCTTGGCCGCAATGGACTTGGCCTTGACAGGTGCTTTGACGGCTGATTTGCGAGGTGCTTTTTTAACGGCTTTGCGCACAGTCTTTTTGGCTGTAGGTTGGGCCTTCTGAGTTGAGGCCGTGGCTGATTTGTCAGCGACTTTAACCGCGGCAGTGTTGGCAGTTGGCTGGAGAGCGTTGTCTGTGGACATGTTGAAAATTCACAAAAAGTTTAACGTGCAAATAGTTTATACCGTTTTCCCATTGATTTCAACCAATTCCAATTGCCAGGTGGTTTTTTGCCAAGCAATGCACTCTTCTCGAAGCAAATGGGCCGATTGCGGCCACTGCTGAATCCAAGATTTTTTGCACTCAATGACAAATCCAGTTTTATTGTCGTCTGCTATTTTGAGATTGAAGCCTTTCAGGTCGGGGTCTCTTCTTGCATGGCAAAGAATGGCAGCAATGCGCAGGCTCATCAGCTGAATCATGAATTCAGGATTTTTTAATTCGATTTCTAATTTTTTGAGCTTGCCACGATGACCCAAAATGAGTTGGCTTAATCGGTGCAATTCCGACATGGAAAAGCCTGGCAGATCGGCGTTGTCTAGGATGTAAGCGCCATGTTTGTGAAAGTCGCTGTGCGAAATGCGTGTACCGATTTCAAGCAGATGTGCTGCCCATCCTAGTTTTTTTTCAAGTCGCAAAGCGCGGTTTGCATCACAGGTGGATTTGTCAAAAACACCTTTGAACAACGTGTCGGCTGTTTTCCGTACGCGTTCTGCTTGTGAAGTATCCACTGCAAATCGATTACCCACAGCGGCTACCATGGTGCTTCGCAGATCTGTGGTGTCTTCTCTTTGCAAGAGGTCATATAAAACTCCATGCCTGAGTGCGCCTTGTGCGGCGTGCATGGTGTCAATCTGCATGAGATCGAAGAGGGCGCACAGAACTGCTAAACCGCCTCCAATGACTGGTTTGCGGTCTTCCTTCACGCCTTCCAATCGAAGCGAATCAGCGTCTCCCGACTTGATTAACTTTTCTTTAAGCCAGTTCAGGCCCTCTCGCGAGATGGTTTCTTCTGGCCAACCAGCAGCTTGCAGGACATCCGCGACAGCGCCAATGGTGCCGGAGGAGCCATAGGCAACATCCCAAGAATTTCTAGGGTAAAGAGACAAGGCTTCATCTAAGACTGCCTTTGCAGCAACTTCGGCCCAATCAAATGAAGACGCAGAAAATTCCCCGTCTGCAAAGTATTTCATGGACCATTTCACGCTGCCCACGCGATATGACTCCATGGTTTTAGGTTTAAAGCCTTTGCCTAAAATAATTTCGGTTGACCGGCCGCCGATGTCAACGACCAAGCGCTTCTCTTCAGATTGAGGAAGTAAATTGACAACGCCAGAGTAAATTAAACGGGCCTCTTCTCGCCCAGAAATGACTTCGATAGGAAAGCCTAATAGTTTTTCTGCATGGCTTAGAAACTCATCTCTGTTTTTGGCTTCTCGAAGTGTTTGTGTTGCAACAGCTCGAACGTAATTGGGGTCAAAACCAGAAAGTCTTTCAGAGAATCGAGCCAAACAGTCCCATCCACGTTGCATGGCCTCTTGGGATAACATTCGGTCTGCATCGAGCCCATTACCTTGTCGCACGGTCTCTTTCAGGTATTCAACACGCCGAATATGCCCATGCTCTAAAACCCCTATTTCCATGCGAAAGCTGTTGGAACCCAAGTCAATGGCCGCTAATAATTGTCCATTTTGCATTTAGTTATTTGAATAAGTACTGTTCGTCAAAGTCCACTATTTTGTGACTTTTCTATGTCAATTTCATGAACTTTAGAAAATAAAAATGTGGCAGTCGCAAGATTCGATGGCTTTAGCCCTGGCATGCGAATGTTCAAATGTGCAACTAAGTATGTGTTTGCTGATCGGGCGTAGCGATCTGATTGGCTATTCGACTTGCTGGGAAAATTAAGTTAAAGGTAGACCCCTTGCCTTGTTCGCTTTGAACTTGGAGTTCGCCGCCATGGCGTTGCATGACATGTTTTGTGATTGCCAAGCCAAGACCTGTGCCACCAGTTTCTCGAGACCGGCTCTGATCAATTCGATAAAAACGCTCAGTTAAGCGTGGTAAGTGTTCAGAAGCAATGCCAGGGCCTGTATCTTTGACTGAAATTGTCAGGTGATCGTCTGTGTGTAAAAAAGTTAAATGGACCAACCCACCCAAAGGTGTGTATCTAATTGCATTACTGACTAAATTGGACAGTGCACTGAACAGTTCTTTTTGGGAGCCCATCAACCAGAGAATGGGTACTTGGTCAAAAACCAGCGCGTGTTTTTTGCCACTTTGTTGCTCTGCAAGCATGGCGGTGAAGGCATTGGCTTCAGACATCACTTGAGTGACCAAATCAGGAAGGCTGACATATTCTTGGCCATTAGGTGATTGGGTGGCTTCAAGCTGAGACAAGGTGAGTAAATCTGCAACCAAGGATTGCATCCGGCCTGCTTGACTTGACATCAGTTGAAGGTATTTTTGTGTTTCCTGAGCATCCAGTGGCACGGATTGCAAGGTCTCTACAAAACCACCTAAAACAGTAAGGGGTGTTCGAATTTCGTGCGAAACATTGGCCACAAAATCTCTTCTCATGGCTTCTGCTTTGACCACTTCGGTGACATCTCGGGAAAGCAAAAGCAAACGCCCGTCGCCGTATTTGTGCAACTGAACAGACAGCTTGGGAAAGTTTGAGACTGAAGTAGATCTACCATCAATCAAGACTTCACTCGGATGGTTTTCCTGAGCAAAATACCGGGTGAAATGAGGATCGCGAACCAAATGAACAATGTGCTGCAAACGATCTTTTTTGACGTCTAAGCCCAAATGAGAAGCTGCCGTATCGTTACACCAGTCAATCCTTGCCTCACCGTCTAGCAAGATGACGCCATTGGGCGAAGCTTGTATGGCTAACAGAAAATCCTGCAAGCGTCTTTCATTGAGCTTTGCACTATTGTCAGCCACAAGTTGCTGACGATGAATACGTGCTGCAACATCTAACCACGCACCATTCCAATCGGGGTTAACTTGGAGAGATGCCGAGTTAAGCCAGTTTTGAAAACGTATAAATTTCCAATTTTGAATCAGAATGTGCAGGACCAAATAAATTAACGCTGCCCAAAGTGCTGCCGCAGCATCGAGCCAAATCCAAACAGGGAGAGCAATTACAGCAAGCCAAAATAACAATTCAAAGACTACAGAGAGCATTGAATTTCAGGCTCAGACATTAACTTGCTTTGTCATTCTGTAACCCGCACCTCTGACTGTTTCAATCATGTCTGCGGCTTCTCCCAAAGCTTCACGCAGGCGTTTGATGTGAACGTCAACAGTACGCTCTTCGATGTAAACATGATCGCCCCAAACTTTGTCAAGCAAAGCGCCGCGACTGTGCACTCGCTCGGGGTGATGCATGAGGTGATGTAGTAGCTTGAATTCAGTGGGGCCCACTTTAATTTGCTTACCTGCAAAGCTTACCCGGTGAGTTTCTGCATCAAGTTGCAGTTCTCCCATTGTGACGACGCCTACGATTGATTCAGGCACGCGCCGACGCAAAACGGCCCGAATTCTAGCCAACAACTCACGAGGCGAAAAGGGCTTCACAATGTAATCGTCTGCACCAGCATCGAGACCGGCAACACGGTCGGCTTCATCGCCTCTTGCCGTGAGCATCAAGATGGGCACAGCCTTGGTTCTTGCTGCGCTTCTCCAGCGCCTTGCTAAGGTGAGGCCGCTCTCTCCAGGTAGCATCCAGTCGAGCAAAATGACATCTGGCAGGACATCATCAAGTTCGCGTTGTGCCGTTGCGGAGTCGATGGCCCAAATGGGTTGAAAACCGTTATGCCTCAGGTTAACAGCAATCAGTTCTGCAATTGAGGACTCATCTTCAACAATCAGAATGCGTGGCAGTGTTTTCATTGCACAGCTTTTTCAATCTCGGTTAAGGCCGTATGGCGAACATCTGCGCCTTTGACAACGTAGATCACAAACTCAGCGATGTTCTTGGCATGATCACCAATTCGCTCAATAGCTTTGGCGACAAACAGCAAATCTAAACTGGCTGAGATGGTGCGTGGATCTTCCATCATGTAAGTGATTAACTTACGCACAAAGCCATTGAACTCTGCATCGATTAAATCGTCTTCTTTCAAAATGGTCACGGCCATGTTGACATCTAGGCGGGCAAATGCATCAAGCGCTTTTCGCAGCAAGCCGGAGGCTAAATCTGCTGCAATGCGCAATTCGGATGAAGGTAAATTGCGCGGTGTGCCTGTTTCAAGTATTTGTTTGACCATGCGCGCAATGCGCTCAGCCTCATCACCTGCTCGTTCAAGGTTACCCGTTATTTTTGAAATGGCCATCAGCAAGCGAAGATCGCGGGCTGTAGGCTGGCGGCGGGCAATGATCGATGCCAGTTCGCCATCAATTTCTACTTCTAGCAAATTGACTTGTTTTTCAGTTGCAATGACTTGATCTGCAACTTCAGAGCTGAACTGTGCCAATGCATAAACAGCATGACGAGTTTGCGACTCCACCAGTCCACCTAACTCAAGGATTCGCGTGGAAACACCCGTAAGTTCGTTGTCGAATTGGGTTGAAATGTGTTTGTCCATGGTGTGCTCCTGATTAGCCGAAACGGCCAGTGATGTAATCTTCGGTTTCTTGACGCGAGGGCTTCAAGAAAATTTGCTCAGTCACGCCAAATTCCATCAATTCGCCAAGGTACATGTAAGCAGTAAAGTCTGAGACCCTGGCGGCTTGCTGCATATTGTGAGTGACAATCGCCACTGTATATTCTTTTTTCAACTCACTCACCAATTCTTCTACTTTGGCAGTTGAGATGGGGTCTAGCGCTGAGGTGGGTTCATCAAGCAGAATCACTTTGGGCTTGACGGCCACTGTGCGTGCAATGCACAGGCGCTGTTGTTGTCCGCCAGACAGGGATAAACCACTTTGCCCAAGTTTGTCTTTCACTTCGTTCCAAATGGCAGCCTTGGACAAGGCTGACTCAACGCGATCGTCCATATCCGATTTGCTGAGGTTTTCGTACAAACGAACACCAAAAGCAATGTTGTCATAGATGGACATAGGGAAAGGCGTTGGTTTTTGAAATACCATGCCGATTTGTGCGCGGAGTAGATTTAAGTCTTGGCCTTTATTGAGAATATTTTGACCATAGAAGTTGATTTCGCCTTCTGCGCGTTGCCCTGGATAAAGACTGTACATGCGATTGAGTGTGCGCAGCAAGGTTGATTTGCCACAACCCGACGGTCCAATGAAGGCCGTCACTCGATGCTCGGCAATATCGAGGTTGACATTTTTCAGCCCTTGGAATTTGCCGTAATAAAAATCGAGATTACGCACTTCAATGGCGTTTTGTTTTGGCTTGCTATCAGGCATATGGTTTCCTGTAAATTCAAAAAAGTGACAATGAAGAGGGGTAGATTAGCTTGTTGTTTTGTCTCTAAAAAAGACACGAGCCAAAATATTGAGAACCAAGACAGTCAAGGTGATTAGCAGGGCGCCGCCCCAAGCCAGTCGAATCCAGTTGTCATAGGGGCTCATTGCAAACTGGAAAATGACAACAGGCAGGTTGGCCATGGGCTTGCTCATGTCATCATTGAAGAATTGGTTGTTCAATGCGGTGAACAGCAACGGAGCAGTTTCTCCACTGATTCGCGCAATGGCCAATAAAACACCCGTGATCACGCCACTCTTGGCTGCACGCAATGTGACAGCCAGTGACACCTTCCAGCGAGGCGCCCCCAAGGCAAAAGCAGCTTCACGCAGACTACCTGGAACAAGGCGAAGCATATTTTCTGTGGTGCGCATCACCACAGGCACGGCAATGAGAGTTAAGGCCAGACTGCCTGCAAAACCAGAAAACCGACCGACTGTGGCAACAGCAATGGCGTATACAAACAAACCAATCGTAATGGAGGGTGCTGACAACATGATGTCAGTGACAAAACGTGTGAGGGCTGCAGTTTTGCTTTGATCGCCAAACTCAGTGAGATAGATGCCAGCCAAAATACCAATTGGTGTAGCAACCAGCACTGAAAGTCCAACCATGAGCAAACTGCCCACGATGGCGTTGCGCAATCCGCCGCCCTCGGTTCCGGGGGCGGGTGTGTCTTGGCTCACAATGTTCCAGTCGAGTGCGGCAAACCCGTTGGAAAACAAAACAAACAAAATCCAGAGTAAAACGGTCAACCCCAAAGTCATGGCCAACATCGAGGTCGCTATGCCCCACAGGTTGGCCAGGCGACGCCGACGGTAGAGTGAGTGATTCATGTTCATGGCCATTTCAGAACCCCTTGGCTTTTTCAGCCCTGCTGATCATGATTTTGGCGAGCGCTAGAACCATGAAAGTGATAATAAACAACAAGAAACCTAGCGCAAACAAGGATGACATGTGAAAGTCGGCGGCCTCACCAAATTCATTGGCCAATGTTGATGCGATGGAGGTTCCAGGTGAAAAGAGTGACGTGGGCATGCGATTGGCATTGCCAATCACAAAGGTGACGGCCATGGTCTCGCCAAGCGCGCGACCCAGGCCCAACATGACACCCCCAATCACACCTTTTTGGGTGTAAGGCAAAACGATCTTTGTGACCACTTCCCAAGTGGTGCAGCCAAGTCCATAAGCAGACTCCCGCAAAATGGGGGGCGTGATTTCAAACACATCGCGCATGACGGAGGCTACAAAGGGCACCACCATGAAAGCCAGCACAATGCCAGCCGCCAAGATGCCCATGCCGTTGGGCGCGCCACCAAACAAAAATCCAATGAGGGGCATGCCACCTAAAACTTGGCGAAGCGGCACTTGAATAAAATCTGCAAACAAGGGTGCAAACACGAACAAGCCAAACATGCCGTAAATGATGGATGGCACTGCGGCCAACAATTCAATGGCTGTGCCTAAAGGGCGACGTAACCAAACGGGGCATGTTTCCGTTAAAAATACCGCAATTCCGAATGAAAGAGGAACTGCAATCAGCATTGCAAGTCCGGCACTCGCAACCGTGCCAACAATGGCAATGGCGGCGCCAAACTCTTCATTGATGATGTCCCACTCAACATACCAAATGAAGCGAGCGCCAAATTTTGCAAAAGTCGGCCACGCATTAATGAACAAAGAGACAATAATTCCGGCGAGAGCCAGAAGAACCATTAGCGAAAAAACTTGCGTCAGTCGGTGGAATAGCCAATCTTGGGTACGCTGGCGCTCGGCTGTTTTAAGAAAGTGAGCGGCTTGAGCCGAACTGGGCAGAGGGTTTGACATGTCTTGGTTCACTCAGCAAGGAAATCAACTTAAAAATAAAGAATCCGTTGATTGCGCAAAGGCAACCAACGGATAAAACACCAACCTAGAATTACTTCTGAATTTGCGACCAAACTTTGGCGCGAATTTCGTTTGTCAAGCTGTCTGGCAATGGCACATAGTCTAAATCGGCAGCCATTTTCTTGCCGTTTTTGAAGGACCAATCGAAGAACTTGAGAGCTTCATTGGAGGCAGCCTTGTCAGCTGGGTTCTTGTACATCAAGATGAAAGAGGCTGTGCTGATGGGCCAGCTGGTGTCGCCTTTGGCGTTGACCATTGACACACCCATGCCAGGTACGCTGAACCAGTCAGCACCAGCGGCAGCAGCAGCAAATGTCAAATCATCTGGGCTAACGTATTTGCCGTTGGCGTTTTGAACTTGCATGAAATTCATGTTGTTCTTTTTAACGTAGGCGTATTCAACATAACCCAAAGAACCTTTGATGCGGTTGACGTTGGCTGCAACACCTTCATTGCCTTTGCCGCCAACGGATGTGGGTGCGGGCCACTTCACAGCAGCGCCTTTGCCAACTGTGTCAGCGAATTCCTTGCTAACCACTGAGAGATAGTCTGTCCAGTTGAATGTGGTACCAGAGCCGTCGGCGCGGTGAACCACTGTAATGAGTTCGTTTGGCAAATTTTTACCGGGGTTGAGAGCGGCAAGCTTAGGGTCATTCCATTTGCTGATCTTGCCCAAGAACATTTCGGCCATGATGGGGCCTGTGACGCGCAATTCACCGGGCTTAAAGCCATCCAAGTTGATCACGGGTACGGTTCCACCGATGATGGCGGGAAACTGAACCATAGCGTCTTTGTCGAGGTCTGCGCCTGACACGGGTGCATCAGTGGCACCAAATGTGACTGTTTTGGCGCGAATTTGACGGATACCGCCTGATGAACCAATCGATTGATAGTTCATGCCGGTGCCTGTAGCGGCTTTGTAGCCTTCAGCCCACTTGGCGTAAATAGGGAAGGGGAATGTGGCGCCGGCACCAGTAATGTCGGCAGCCCATGTAGTTGCTGCAATTGCTGTCAAGCCGACAGCGGCAACGAGGGATTTAAATTTAAGCATTTCAGCTCCATAAAGATATTCGGGGTTGTGTGTCTGGAAACTTTAAATTTCCAGCAGGTTCACTTTAATGTTGAATTATGACAAATTCATGTCAATCGGATGATGCTTGTGCTGACGACGATCAAAGTTTGCGCTTTTTTTACAATGCCTATCAACGACGATCTCATCTTCAACAATTTTTTCAACCGGTGTGTCATGTTTTGTTTTTTTCGCAAAATTCGGTGTTTTAGTCTCCTCTGTGAATCTCAGCGATTGAGCTTGTGCGCAGCTTGGGTCTTTGTGGGAGCCATCGTTCCGGTCCAAGCGCAGCCTGAGCAAGCTTTGGGTACTTGGCAACTGAGCACAGGTTGGCAGGATTACAGAGAACCGCAAATGAACTTGAAAGGCCCAGAACTGGGCGCGCATTGGCAAAGCCAAAGATTGGGACCGTACACCTTGGAAGCTGATGCGCATCTGGGCCTGCAAAACTACAGCAGTGTGCAGTCGGGGCGTTTGAACTCGGTGTTAAACCTTGACACCCATTGGCGAGCTCTCAGAGCATCATCAGACCAACCCCAGTGGCAGTACGGTCTGGCTTTGCACAGCCATGCCAATTTTTTCCGAGGCACGACCAGTTTGGGTTTTGGGGGCTATGACCGCCTGTCTACCCAATTGTGGCTGCCAGTGCGCTGGCATTCGGCCAGCGCTCAGCCTTGGGCGGTTGATGCAGGCTGGCTGTTGTGGGGCGAGCATGTTTCCCGATTGTCACAAGTCAACACCAATTTGCAAGATGTGACCAACCAACAGCGCAAAGGCGCCTACCTTCAAGTCAGCAAGAAAGTCAAGACAGACCATGGGGAAATGGAACCCTATGCACGCTTGGCTTGGGTCGACGATTCGGATGTTCGTTGGGTAACTGTTGCGCCCGGAGTGGACAGGGGCGACTATGAGCCACGAAACAAAAGGCTGCAAGTGGGCTTGAAGTGGCGCATTCGCTGAGCTTGGCGATAAACCTTAAGTCACAAACAACAACGGCTTTTAGCGAGCGCCAACAAGCTGCCACACTGAACCTTAATCGGCAGCCGACAAAATGACCTCGATGGCATAGCGTGTAGGCTGTGAACCGGTTTGTTGAAACCAAAGGGTCATAGCACCCTCGCCGAGTTTTGATTTGGGTAATGTGGCCAGCACATTGCGTGCCAAATCGCCGGGGCCCATGTGACCGTAAACCAGCATGCGCGACACATCGACCCCTGCATCGAACACCCGGTTGGGCTGCAAAGCATAAAAAGAAACGGCATCCTCCGACTCGTATTGCACCAACTTGACCGACATCAACTGTTGGCCTTTTGGAATGTCCCAGCGCACATAGTCGGCATCACCGCGCACCACCACCCCATGGATCAGGTAGGTTTGCAGGCCAGGGGCCAAAATGCTGGGCAGCAAAGGGTCGCCTGAAGCTTCATGCGATACAACGCTTGGGTTTTGCAAGTCAAAACCTTGGGCCGCAGAATTGTTACCAGCCATGTCCACTTGGCGTAACCAAACTCGGCTCAAGCCGTTACCCAAAGCACCGAGTGCGCTGCCTTTGCCTGCAGACCATGAGCGTTGCTCGTCCAGTGAATACTCCCAGCGCGCACCCGGCTCAATGCCCGACAGTTTGAAGGTGTTGGTCACGCCTTCAGATTGACCCGAGATGGCCACAGCAGCGGGAGGTGTAGTGTCCAAAACACAGTTGACGCGCACGATTTCCGAGGTGTTGCCCGCACTGTCCCGAGCGCGCACCCAAATCATTTTGGCGCCGTCGCCTTTGACTTCAAACGAGCCGCCGGAACCGCGTGTCCAAGTGATCCCTTGGTCCAGCGAAAACTCCCAGTCGATGCCCTGACTTTCAACACCCCACCTGCCGTTGCTTGTGACGCCATCGGTCACGTCAAGGCCGGTGTCGTTGAACGACAAAACAGGCGCTTTAAGAACGACCGCACCTGCAGCTGGTGGTGTCTGTGCGCCAGGGACCGTTGTTTCAGTAGGCCCGGACCCTGAACCACCGCAGGCCACTAAACAAAATGCTAAACAGAGCATTGCGCAGGATCGCATTAAAAATGCTTGGGGCGAGAACATGTGAAATGATCCAATTTTTTGAACAAATTTAACGGCATCACCAGAGTGCATGCAATGACCTGAATCCGTGATCTGAAGGACCAAGACATTTAAAAAAAACCCCCACTAGGACGCATCCAAGTGAGGGTTAGTTTATCGCTCCGTGCGTCGCGCATTGCTGACGCGAGTCATTAGAGTTGGATCAAAGTCCGATCTTTCCACCATCGTCTTTGGTGATGATGATGGTGGCCGAACGTGCCCGGGTGCCTGCACCGTAAGCGCCACCTGCGCCGTTGTTGGCGTTGGTGGGCCATACACCGTTTTTGGTGTCGTTGTAGGCTGTGGCGTTTTCACCTGGGTGCTGAATGCCCACAAAAATCGCTTTGCCATCGGGGGTCTCGGTGATGCCCGTCACTTCTGCGCCCACGGGGCCAACCAAGAAGCGGCGCAAGCGTGACTCGCCCAAGATGCCGCCCACAAAGGTGTTTTGGGTCTCTGTCTTTGATGCACCAGACACTGTCATGGTGTTGGTGACGGTGAAAACACCGCCATCGCCCACGGTGCCCGGTACAGCGGCCACCAACATGCAATTGGTTTCGTCTGTGAAGGCGCCGTCGTCGGTTTGGATCCAGCAAATGCCTGTGGACTTGCTGAACCATAGGCCGTCTGGTGAGGAGAAAGAGTTGGCAGCAGTCAGACCAGAAATATTGACATCGACCTTAGGCGAGTCTTCTTCAGCACCGAACAAGAAAATGTCCCAAGTGAAGGTGGTGGCTTCTGCCATGTTGCTGGTTTCTTTGAAGCGAATGATGTGTCCGTTTGGATTGCCATCACGACCCAGGCCGTCGTTGTCTTTGTACGCCCGTGGGTTGGCGGCATCGGTAGTGCCAGGCGTTCTGTTCGCGGCACTGTTGTTGGTCAATGCAAAATAGATCTCGCCGTTGGCGTGGTTGACCGCGCCCCACTCTGGCCTGTCCATTTTGGTGGCGCCTGCGGCGTCAGCGGCAATGCGCGTGTGCACCAACACTTCAGCCTGGCTGGTAAAGCCGAAAGCGGCAGCCTTGATCTTGGGGTTGTTGATGCTGAGTTCCAACCACTCACCTTTGCCAGTGACGTCGAACTTGGCGGCGTACAACTTGCCCTCGTTGAGGTACTTGTCGCCTGCTGCGATGCCGCCGCCGATGTCGGCTGCGTCCCAGTTTTTGGCGCTGACAAATTTGTAGATGTATTCGTTACGGGAATCGCAGCCCATGTAGAAAGCCAAAGGCTTGCCAACCACTGGAATACTGCAAACGGCGGCCTCATGCGCAAAGCGGCCCATGGACGTGCGTTTTGCAGGCACCGAGTCGACATTGGCTGGATCGATTTCAACGTTGTAGCCAAAGGTTTGTGGCTCGTTGCGGAAGTCAGCGGCTGCAGTCGCACCCGAAGCGGACACGTTCCAACGGGCAAATCTGGCGGTGGGGTCTGCGTCGGTCACGGTGTGCCAGCCTTGCGTACGCGAGGTGGTGGCCGTGGCGGAAGTGGCGGTGGTCTGAACACCGTAGCGTGAGCGTGAGGCCATCAATTTGGCGTCGGTGGGCACCTTGGAGCCTGCTGGCATAGTGAAGTAGGTGGCCCAGTTTTCTTCGCAAGTGATCAAAGTGCCCCAAGGCGTGATGCCGGTGCCGCAGTTGTTCAGCGTTCCGCGCGTTGTGGCGCCCGTGGGGTCGAACTTGGTGACCATCATGGCTTTCAAAGCGGCCATTTCGGCAGCTGGACCAGTCACAGTCATGACCGTCTCAGGGGTGATTCTGCGGTTCAAAGGCGATGTTGCGTTGTAGCCGGTGGGTTTGCCACTCGAGTCCAAGTTCACTTCAACCAAAGTAACGCCGTGCATCAAGATTTCTTTGATGGCTTCAGACGCGGGACGAGTGCCCAAGGTCCATTGGCCAAACTGATCGAATTTTTTGCCGGTGGCAGCGCCGGAAGTTTGACCCGTTGGGTGGAAGAAGTGCGCTTCTGCAGAGCTTTCATTGTTGACGGCCAGCACGGCCTTGTCGCCAGCTGCGTAGCTGTAGCTGCCTTTGGATTTGCCGTTGGCGCCGATGTAGAAAATCTCAGTGCCGTCGTGCTGATCGCCCACGCGGTTGGCCCAGCTTTCAGCGTCGTCGGTGCCGGCATTGGAGTAGGCAGCAACGCCTGTTTTCATGGTGTCGCCAGTGGCATGCAGAATTTTGACTGTGTAGCCTGCAGGAACCAATATACTGTCGGCCAAGCTCTTAGCGACCGGTGTGAATTTCATCAAGGTGCTGCTTGCGAGCGCGGGCAATGTGTTGCCGGCTGTGGTGGTGCCGCCGCAACCGGGCAACATGGGCAATGCAAACATGGAGGCCAGACCCAAACCGCCGCGTAAGATATTTCGGCGTGAAGGGTTGCTGAGGGCTTTGTCAAGAACTTCTTGGAAGTGCTCGTTGTTGGATTGGTTGTCGATGGGATCGAATGAGTTGGACACAGTGAGCTCCGTTGTTAAAAGAATTAATTGTGATCAGCTGTTGTGACGTTTATGTGACGAGCAAAGTAGTCGAAAAAAATTAAGGTTTTACGTTGTTTCTTGCCTCCCCCTCAGAGCTGGGGGGTACCCACTTTTTAATTGGGGTCAGAGCAGAATTAATTGGTTCCAACAATTAGTTTTCTGGCCCCAAACTAGGACTTAAAATTTGGACATGAGGTACATGTCCATTTTTTTTGCCTATCTGATTTGTACCAGCGCAAGCGCATGGAATCCTTTTTCAAATGAGGAGCTCATTGATGTTGCTTTGTCTAAAGTTGAACTACAAAAATTGAAGTTCAATGCAGGTTGGGCCAAGGGAGAAGATCAGACCCTTATTTTTGAAGTCAGCAATGGACTGCAAGGGCCTATCCAATGTGGCGCAGCCAATGTTGAACTGAAAGATGGGAAATCACTGGGCAAGGTGTTTGTGCCGAAATTTGCCATTCCGAGCCAAGCGACCCGAAACGCCAGCATGCCAGTGGTCAAAGGCACCATGAAGTCCTATGCTCTGACTTGTTCTTGTTTCAAGAAAAAGGGCTCAGACGTTTGTGTCAATCCACTGAAATAATTGGGGTCAAATAATTGGGGCCAAAAAAATAATTGGGGTCAGATCACAATTAATTTTCTATTCGATAGATCACTTCGAATTAAGAAATTAATTGTGATCTGACCCCAATTATTTTTTTGACCCCAATTATTTAATCTAAATACAGCGATTGCAAACGAAGTTTTGCAGCCGGCGTGATGCCCAATTCATTGCTTAAATAGTTTTGAACATTGCCATGGCTGATTTGGATTTGTTCTAGAGAGGCTTGCAAGAAGCTCTCTTGAACCTCCCACACAATTTTCAAGACATCGGGTGCAAGGCTCGTAACACCTGTGCTGTTGCGCTTGTAGAGCTGGTTGGTGAGCAGGTAGTCATGCCAAATGTCAGACTCTGACACATCCAATGCATACAACACCAAAGCGGCTGCCAAGCCCGTTCGGTCTTTGCCAGCCGTGCAATGAAAGAGAAGCGGATCTGCGTGGTCTAGAAGATTTTCAAACAACTCTGCAAAGCGACGAGAGTCAACCCGAACAAAATCTCGGTAGGTGGTTTGCATGGCGTCTAAGGCGTCTGCAGCAGTCAGAGGTTTGCCAGTTAGGTGTTGTGCTTGCAACCTTTGCACCACGGTAGGCTCGATGCTCAAACTGTGACGCTTTAGATCAGGCCAATCGTAAGACTGCGCCTGACTCTCTTGGACACCTCTGAAATCAAAGGAGCGCTTGACACCCAAACTTTGAACTTGTAACAGATCGTCTGGCGATAAATTGGCCAAGTGATCGGAGCGGAAAATTTTTCGCCACTTCACAGGGCGGCCCATGTGGCCTGCATAACCTCCAAGGTCGCGGAAGTTAGAAGCGCCTGTTAACGCAATGTGTCTTTGAGAAAGGTCTTGAGAGTTTGGCAACAACATAAGTTCAATGTTAACTCGAATACTCTCAAATTTAGATTCTGCGGCTTGCTCATGCAGCGCCGTGTCTTTAAATAATTCTCCCGAACCTTGAAAAATTGCGCAAACAAGCAAACAGAATGAAGACCATGCCTAACAAGGCCACATAGGATGAAATTTCACTCAGTGCTCTTTTCTCAAAGCGCAGGCGATAGCCAAGTTGGTCGTAAATTTTACCCAGACCTTCCGTACTGTCTGCTCTGAAGTACTCAGCTTGTGTCATGGCCGCTACTTTCTTCAGGGCTTCATCTTCTAATTTGACCCGCATGCTGCGCCCTTGAATGCTAACCACATCGCCCTCGGCTGTACCAATGCCAACGGTATAAACCTTGACCTCATGTGACGCAGCCAGCTCGGCCATTTTGAGCAATTCGGGCCCCATATTGCTTTGACCGTCACTGATTAAAACAACGGCCATGTTGCGCCCTCTACTTGCAGAGGCTTCAGTTTCTTTAGGTTTCTGGGCATCCAGAGATTTTCCTGAATCAGCGGGTTTTCTAGGATCGCCGTTGTCTGAAGCCTCATTGATAATTTTTTGGGCATCGATGCCAGAACCAGGTAGCAAAGCCTCCAAGGAAATCAACAAACCAGAACCTAACGCAGAACCATACTGCAAGGGCAGATTTTCTAGCGCGCGCCGAAGTGATTCTTTTTCCTCAGTGGGAGCCTGAGCCAAAGCAGCCGTCCCTGCCACTGTGACCAAACCCACTCGCAAGCTAGCAGGTTTGCTTTCAATGAACTTGAGAGCTGCTTGCTGTGCAGCTTCAATGCGCGAGGGTTTTAAATCCTTTGCGCGCATGCTGCCAGAAGTGTCCAAAGCCAGCATGACGGTGGCTTCTCGAAGAGGTGTCAACAACACGGCTTGGGGTCGGGCCATGGCAATGCAAAGCAGGCACAGTCCGAGGCTCAATACGATGGGCGGAAAACGCTTGGTGAAATAGGCATAGGCAATGCCCAAGACAGGCACCAGAAGGGCGCTGTACAAAACCAGTGGCCACAAAAAACTGACGGAGCTAAGGTCAGGCACGCCAGAGCCTCCTTTTTCGCAATTCAGAAAATTTCAACAGCGCAGCGGCAATGTCTTCATCGGTTGAAAGTTCTAAGGCATCGACTCCCGATTGCGCAAAAGTGGTTTGCAATTGCAGTTCTCTTTCTTCGACCAATTTGGCATAACGCTTTCTAAATTGAGGATTGGCTGTATCGATCAACAATTGTTCTGAGGATTCAGAGTCTTGCAATGTCATGAGACCCGCATTGGGCAATTGCATCTCGACAGGATCGTAAAGTCTGGCAGCCACCGTGTCATGTCGACGGCCCAAGTGGGACAGTTCTTTGGCCCAATCAAAATGACCCATGAAGTCCGAAACCACAAAGACGCAAGATCGACGTTTAAGCAAGCCATTGGCTCTGGCCAGCCATTGGTTTAAATCTGTCTGATGCGGCGCTTTGGAGACCCCTGTGGTTTGAGCCGTATGCAAAACATGAAGGAGGTGGCGACGCCCCATGCGGGCTGGGATGTATTTAAAACCGCTAGCATCAGCGGGGCTTAAAATCAGCGCCCCAATTCGATTGCCACGTTGCATGAGCAACTTGGCCATGATGGCAACAAAGGCCAACATGAGTTCGCGTTTGCTTTGGCCCGCGCTTGCAAAATCCATAGAACCCGACAGGTCCAATAAAAACCAAGCACTGATTTCTCGATCTTCTTGATGCTCTCTCACATACGGCGTCTGCATGCGGGCCGTGACGTTCCAATCGATGTGCCGCACATCGTCATGCGTTTGGTATTCACGCAAGTCGGCCAATTCCAAGCCAGCACCTCTGAACAAGGTTTGGTGGTCTCCCTGTAGCAAGCCATCTAGCCGCCGCAGGACTGTCCACTCGAGCTGCTGCAATAATGCTTCAGCTGACATTCGATGCCATGGGTTGGCTGGGCATGGGGATGGCCTTCATGACTTCTTGAATGATGGCATCGGGTGTTTTCCCCTCAGCCAATGCTGTGTAGGAAAGAACCAAGCGGTGTCTTAAAACATCGGGCACCAAGTCGGCGACATCTTCAGGCAGTGCGTAATCTCGACCGCGCATCAGAGCCAGTGCGCGGGCTCCTTCAATCACCCCAATGCTGGCCCTAGGGCTGGCGCCAAAACTCAGCAGACCTTTCAGGCTTTCCAAACCATAGCGTTCAGGAAAGCGTGTGGCAGAAATCAGTTTGACCGCGTAGTGAATCAGGCTGGGGTCGACATAACAATGTCGGCACTGCGCTTGAAGTTTCTGTAAGTCCTCTGGGTTAACGACACCCGTAACTTGTGCCCCGCCAGAAATCACGCGTTGCACAATGACAAACTCATCATCTTCCGAAGGGTAGTCAATCAATACCTTCATCATGAAGCGGTCTACCTGCGCCTCGGGAAGCGGATAGGTACCTTCCGTTTCAATGGGGTTTTGAGTGGCCATGACCAAGAAGGGCGATGGAACCCGATGTGATTTTCCTGCGATGGTGACTTGTCTTTCCTGCATCACTTCGAGCAAGGCACTTTGAACTTTGGCGGGCGCGCGGTTAATTTCATCGGCCAGCAACAGGTTGGTGAAAACAGGGCCTAAAACGGTGCTGAACTCACTCGTTTGCTGATTGAAAATTCTGGTGCCAACCAAGTCGGCAGGCAACAAATCAGGCGTGAATTGAATTCGACTGAATTGACCATTCAAGGTTTTGGCAAGCGTATTCACAGTCAAAGTTTTTGCCAAGCCTGGCACACCTTCAATCAGGAGGTGCCCCTGTGCAAGCAAAGCAATCAAGACCCGTTCTAAAAAAACGTCTTGCCCTACAACAACCCGCTTGACTTCATACATGACCCTTTGCATCAGCGCTGCGGCCTCTGCAGGGTTATGCAGCTGAGGTGCTGTGTTCTGACCGCGCCAAGCTTCGTTTGATTGCGTCATGTGTTTCCCTCCGAAAATTTAAAAAGGTGGTAAGCCAACGGCACTGCCCGCGCTCTCAATGGTGGTGGCAAAGCCAATGCCAATGAAGGTTCTGGCCGATGTTGGGTTCAGAATGGCGGTCACGATGCCAATGACCTCACCTGACATATTGACCAAGGGGCCACCAGAGTTGCCAGGGTTGGCTGCCGCATCGAATTGAATGAGGCCGCTAAGCGCTTGATTGCCATCAGGCGATTTGAACTGACGATTCAAACCAGACACAACGCCTGCCGAAACTGAAGGTCCGATGCCGAATGGAAAGCCAACCACTACCACTTGGTCGCCTGGCAAGAGTTGCTGACTGGATCCTAAAACTGCCGGCTCAAGATCGTCAGGTATTTTTTGAGGCTTGATGACCGCCAAGTCTTTTTCGGGTTGAACGCCAATGACAATGGCTTCTGCTTCAGTGCCATCAAAAAAAGTAACCTTCAATTTTTTGGCGCCTGCAATGACATGAAAATTGGTCAAAATTGTGCCATCGTCTTTGATGACAACGCCTGTGCCAACACCGCTTTCTTTGTCGACGTCTTTGTTTTTTGGATCGGTGACGTAGGACTGGACATGGACCACAGCACCCTGGACCGATGCAGCGACTTTGGCGCTTTGAGATGGCAGCTCTTTGTTAAGCAATGTGTGCATCACCGCGCCATCAATGTCATTCTGAGTCAGACTTTTGGGCAAGGGGTTGAGCTTGAAGAACACGCCCATGGCAAGCATGCTTAAGACGACGCCGAACAAGAAGACTGCGGCAAAATCCCACCGAAGGATTGATTTCAAGAAATGAAGCTTGTTCGACGTGAGGGCCTCAGAATTGGCTGGCTTGCCTAAGTCGGATGAGGGCGCGGTTGAAACTGTAGCCGTGTTCGTAACAGAAGCTACAGTTCGCGTGCTTTTGCTAAAAACCGCTTCTCGTTTCATGCGAATAACCATAACATAAGCTTCAATGGTAAATTGGCGGAACTTGCGAAAACCCTATTGGCTATGCAATTTCTAAATCCCTTCATGCTTTGGTCCCTGTTGCTCTTGCCGCTCATGCTGGCAGGCTATGTATGGCTTTTGAGGCGCAAGCGGCAGCAAGTTGTGAGCTTTTCCGCCGTCTCTTGGATCTTGCAAAACATGGATCTTCCGTCCCCTTGGCGGCGGCATGTCCCGCCAGCCCTGATTGGCATCGCCATGGCGCTTTTGTTATTTGCCAGTGCCAGACCGATGGCCAGGGTCACCCTGCCAGCCGACTACATGACGCTCATCATGGCCATAGACGTCTCCCGAAGCATGTTGGCAGAAGATGTAGAACCCAGCCGAATTAAGGCGGCTCAAAAGGCGGCCAAAGAATTTTTACAAGACCTGCCCAAAAACGTTCGAGTGGGAATCGTTTCGTTTGCCGGCAACGCACAGGTCGTGCAGCATGTGTCGCAAGACAAAGACGAGCTGGTTGCTGCAATTGATCGTTTCCAATTGCAGAGGGGCACAGCCACAGGCAGCGGCCTGTTGTTGGCCTTGAGCACACTCAGGCCAGAAGCTCAGATTGACTTGGAGGCGGCGCTCTACAACACCAATCCTTTTAGCTACAGCAATCAAGGCCAGTCGGGTGGTGCAAAAAGTTTGGATGCCAAACCAGTCGCTAAAGAGCGAGCCCCCGAACCGCCCGGCTCCTACAAGGGTGGCGCCATCGTTTTACTCTCGGATGGACGCCGCACGACGGGCCCTGATCCCTTGCTGGCTGCAAAGAGAGCCGCTGATTTGGGTGTGCGTGTTTACACCGTTGGTTTCGGCACACCGAATGGCTTTATTCCGGGCTACGAGGGCTATTCATTTTTCACCAAAGTGGATGAAGAATCTTTAAAGGCCATCGCCAAGATCACTGAGGCAGACTATTTCAAGGCGGGTTCGGCAGAAGATTTGAAACAAGTCTACAAACACCTCTCTACGCAATTCACAATGGAAAAACGCGACACAGAAATTACAGCCTTGCTATCGGGGTTGGCGCTGGTGTTGGTTTTTATCGCACTTTTGCTTTCGGCACTCTGGTTCAAAATAGGCCCGCAGAATTCTTTTAAATCTTTTGTGAGGTGATGCAATGGTCGACAGCGGCATCTTGAAAATTGAGTCCATGAAAAACCGATGTACCCCTGCAGAATGGCAGGCCCGAGTTGACCTGGCGGCTTGCTATCGCTTGGTGGATATTTATGGCATGTCCGACATGATGGCCAACCATGTCTCTTGCAGTGTGCCGGGCGAAGAGGGCGCCTTTTTGATCAATGCTTACGGCATGATGTACGAAGAAATCACAGCTTCCAGCCTGATCAAAATTGATATTCACGGCAATATTTTGGACAAGCCCGACTTTGGCGAATTGAACTATGGCATCAACAAAGCAGGTTATGTCATTCACAGTGCCATTCATGAAGCACGGCCAGAAGTTAGATGCATTATTCACACGCACAGTTGGGCTTCCATGGCGGTTTCTGCACTCGAGTGTGGCTTGTTGCCCTTAACGCAAACTGCCATGCGGTTTTTGAAAATTGCCTACCATGACTACCAAGGCGTGGTTCTTAACAACGAAGAGAAAGCCTCTTTGCTCAAAGACTTGGGGCAGGGTGAGGCTTTGATTTTGCGCAACCATGGCGCACTCACAGTGGGTAAAAGTGTGGGAGAAGCGTTTAACTGGGCGCACAGATTAGAGCTGGCGTGTCACTCCCAATTGGCTGCCATGGCTTGCAATACGCCCTTCACCAAAGTGGCGCCAGATGTTTTAGAAGAAACATGGAACAACTACCAACCTAGCACTCGCAGGCCATATGGCTTGATGGAGTGGCCAGCACTGTTGCGCAAATTAGACCGCTTAGATCCAAGCTTTAAGACTTAAATGGGTTTGATTCGATTCAGTTTCAATCAAGTGCGCTTATGAAGATATTGCTGTCAGAGTTGGCACTGCGTGGGCTGTCAAAGGACATTGCCAGAGTGATGGGCTCTCGGCCATTTGAATGCGTGAGCTTTGAGGATGCTGTTGCATCGGGCCGGCGAGATTTTGATGTGGCCTTTGTATCAAGGGATGTCACAGGTTTGTCTACCAAGCATGAGCTTGCGCCTAGCCTCAAGGCTTGCTACCAAGTCTTAGAAGAGTCGCCCAATTTACGTTGGGTTCATATCCACTCTGCAGGCGCTGATCGCGATGTGTACGTTCGTTTGAAAGCCAAGGGCGTGCAAGTCGCCACATCGTCAGGCGCCAATGCCGAAGTGGTAGCCCAAACGGCTCTGGCTGG
>Ga0207940_1000019_pt1 | contig 53192 bp, 49 predicted proteins | sample LakMenEpi06Jul12_FD_150676 | JGI IMG/M metagenome (GOLD analysis project Ga0207940, IMG submission 150676) | Freshwater microbial communities from Lake Mendota, WI - 06JUL2012 deep hole epilimnion (SPAdes) | ecosystem: Environmental > Aquatic > Freshwater > Lake > Epilimnion/Euphotic zone ... | reverse complement strand
TTTGGCTTTTGCCGATTTCATCCGTGTGCCTTCGCCAGCTGCGAGAACGATCACGGTTTCTACGGTCACAGGTGAATCCTATCGGTGGCTCCGCCACCAGGTATCGATCCTGGACCCTGGGCTTCAAAGGCCCATGTGCTAGCCACTACACAATGGCGGAACACGTATTCTCCCTCATAAATGGGGATGGTTGTGACCACATTGCACCTTCTTTACGAGATTACTTTTGCCCCAGCCACTGGGCCATATGCGCGAACGACGCTGCCCACTACTCCGCTAGAGGTCAACGCCACCGTTAAATCAAGTCCAGCTTCCTCATCGGCAACGAGAAAAGCAACAGTTGGCCCTGATCCTGAGACTAATGCGCCAAGGGCTCCATACTCCTGGCCAACATCTAGAACAAGACGAAGTGCTGGACGCAATGAACAAGCTGCTGGTTGCAAATCATTTACAAGATGAGCACCCACTGATTCTGCATCAGCTGCAAGTAATGCCTGCATCAGCGCTTCATTAGTTTGAGGTTCAACAATTTCAAGTCCCGTTCGCAAACGATCACACTCTGCATAAACGGCAGGTGTTGATAATCCATGTGTGGAAAGTGCAAGAACCCAGTGATAGGTGCCACGAGATAGCGCTGAAGTTAACTGATCTCCATGCCCAGTACCAATTGCAGTTCCACCATTTAACATAAAGGGAACATCGCTACCGAGTTTGGCTGCTATATCAGCCATCTCTTCACGGCTCATTCCAAGTGAATACAGATAATCGATTGCAACAATTGTTGCTGCAGCATCTGCGCTGCCCCCAGCCATTCCCCCTGCAACTGGAATGGATTTCTTAATTTCAATGTGGGCATCAATTTCAATGTCATATTCCTCTGCCATAAGAGCTGCAGCTTGGGCCGCTAAGTTATTAGCATCTGCTGGCACACCATGGGTTTGTTCGCCAGTAACAGAAACGCTCACTCCTGATTTTGGTTGAGCTAGGGAAATCGTTACTTCATCAAAGATAGATATAGCTTGAAAAACTGAGACAAGATTGTGGAAACCATCTTCTTCACGTGGGCCAACGGATAGTTGCAGGTTGACCTTTGCAGGCACCCGAACCGTCACGTTTTTTATTGGCATGAATTGACCTTAATGTGTTGGCTAGAAAATGTCAGGTGCAACGGCTGCGATGGCACAAAAAGAAGAGATCTCTAAAGCTTCACCGCGAAGAGTGGGGTCAATATCTGCGCGCTGAAGAATCTGCTCGGCCGCAGAAGATGAGCCATACAGGCTAGATAGAGCTGAGCGCAGCATCTTTCTGCGCTGGGCAAAGGCTGCATCAATGATTGTGAAAACTTTACGACGTAGTACTTCATCCCCAGGAGTTTGTCTGCGAGTAAATGAAACTAGCTTTGAATCAACATTAGGTGCTGGCCAAAATACTGAACGCGATACAGATCCCGCTCCTTTTACTTCAGCCCACCATGCAGCTTTAACAGATGGAATTCCATAATCCTTAGTTCCAGGCTTTGCCGCTAAACGATCAGCCACTTCGGCTTGAACCATGACTACGCCAGTTCGAAGAGAAGCAAATTTTTCAAGTAAATGCAGCAGCACCGGCACAGAAACGTTATATGGCAAATTTGCAACTAATACCGTTGGGTCAACTGGCAGAGTTTGAATAGTGAGTGCATCCTGGTTTAGCACTGTCAGATTTTCTGGATGTTCAAAATGATTAGCAACTGTTATCGGAAGTTGGTCAGCTAAACGCGAATCAATTTCAACGGCTACTACTGAGGCTGCACTTTCTAGCAAAGCGAGCGTCAAAGAACCTAAACCCGGACCTATCTCAAGTGCGATATCGGTTGGGCCAACGGCTGCTGTGCGCACAATCTTTGTGCACACATTTGAATCAATAACAAAGTTTTGTCCAAGTGACTTGGAAGGCTTTAGATCTAGGGCCGCGGCAAGTTCGCGGATTTGTGCTGCTCCTAATAGCGTCATGAGGCAAATGAGCCAAATAAACGCTCGGCATTATCGCCAAGGGCTGTAGCTAATTCACCAAGATCTGCATTTCGCTCAACTGCCATTGCCCGAACAATGTTTGCAATTTGCGCAGGAGTATTAAGTGCACCGCGATGAGGCATAGGTGAGAGAAAAGGCGAATCTGTTTCAACAAGAAGTTGATTGATTGGAACTAGCTTTACGGCTTCGCGAAGTGCGGGTGCGTTTTTAAAGGTTAACGTGCCAGCAAAGGAGAGGACATAGCCACGCTCTATACAGGTCTTAGCCATCTCTACATCACCTGAAAAGCAGTGAAAGATAACCTTTTCTGGAGCTCCTACTTCAAGTAAGACAGAGAGAACATCATCATGAGAATCACGGTCATGAATAACTAAAGCTTTCTTAGTCTTTTTAGCTAGTTCAATATGCCACTTAAAGGATTCTTGTTGTCGTGCTCGAAGCTCTGGTGGCGTGCGGAAATAATCTAAACCTGTTTCGCCAATTGCACGAACACGAGGATGCTCTGCCAATTTAGCAATGACTGCCCAGTCAGCTTCTAGATTCTCAACAACCGGTGCTTCATTTGGGTGCAGAGCAACGGCTGCCAAAACTGATGTATTCCATTTTTCTGCCGCAGCCACACACCACCTAGATTGCTCTGCTGAGTATCCAACTTGCATGATTCGATCCACATTGACCTTTTTGGCTTCAGCAATTACTTGCGCAACCTCAGGTGAGTCTGGCGCAGTATCAGTAATGATCTCCATGTGTGCATGTGCATCAACTGTTGGAGCAGGAAGTGGTTCTGGTAAAGGTGCCCGCTGACGATCTATATCGCGGTTGTGGCGATCAGCCATATTTGTTAAGCGTTAGTTTCTAAACGAGGAAATAGAACTGGAGTCTTAGTAACAACGACACCCGGAGGCAATTGACCCCATGTTGCAACATCAGAGATCTTTTGTGAACCAAGGTCTCCTAATGATGCTTGAGCACCCAAGCTGCTCCACAAAATCTCACAAGTTTGTGGCATCACTGCATTGAGCAAAACGGCAAGTGCACGTAATGATTCAGCGGTGTTATATAAAACATCTTCAAGAATCTGCTGGTTAGCAGGATCTTTAGCAAGAATCCATGGCTCTTTCTCAGTTACATAGCCATTTACTTTCTTACAAAAATCCATAATCGCAAGGATTCCGCCTTGGAAATCTAATTCACAGATTGCAGCATCGGCCTTTGTTGCTGCCTCTTTTAGCGCGCCCTCAAGCCCAGCATCATTGCTTTTAGCTGGTAATACTCCGCCGCAGTATTTCTCAACCATTGCCGCTGAGCGAGAAGCCAGGTTTCCAAAGTCATTTGCTAACTCTGAGGTGTATCTAGCAGACATGTCTTCCCAAGAAAAAGAGCCATCAGTGCCAAATGGAATAGCACGCAAGAAGTAATAGCGAAAAGCATCAATACCAAAGTGGTCGGTGATGTCTTTAGGTGCAATTCCAGTCAACTTACTCTTACTCATCTTTTCGCCACCAACGAGTAGCCAGCCATGAGCAAATACCTTCTTAGGTACATCTAATCCTGCAGCCATGAGCATTGCTGGCCAGATAACTGCGTGGAAGCGCAAGATATCTTTTCCGACCAAGTGAACATCTGCTGGCCAGGTTTGTGCAAACTTCTTGCCACCTTCACTATCTGGTGCATCAGTTAATCCAACTGCAGTTGCATAGTTGAGCAAGGCATCAAACCAAACATAAACAACTTGATCGGTGTCCCAAGGAACAGGGATTCCCCAATCAAAAGTTGAACGTGAAATAGAAAGATCTGTTACGCCACCTTCTAGGAATGAAACAACTTCATTGCGTGCACTCTCAGGTTGGCAAGCATCTGGATTCTTGCGATAGTGCTCAAGCAGAGGTTGCACAAAAGCTGAAAGTTTAAAGAACCAGTTATTTTCATTAACGAGTTCAATTGGCTTGCTATGAATAGGGCAGCATTTCTTGCCATCAATATCAATTAAGTCGCCAGGAAGTTTGAACTCTTCGCAACCAACACAATAGGGTCCTTCATACTTGCCGGCATAAATATGTCCAGAATCTTTAAGAGATTGCAAGAATTTTTGAACACGTTCTGTGTGACGCTTTTCAGTAGTACGAATGAAATCATCATTAGCGATATTGAGCGCTTCCCAATTAGGTTTCCACGCATCTTGCACCAAGCGATCAACCCAGGCTTGTGGAGCAGTGTTATTTTCCTCTGCAGTGCGCATAACCTTTTGGCCGTGCTCATCTGTGCCAGTTAAAAACCAGACTGATTCGCCTTTTTGACGATGCCAACGAGTTAAGACATCACCGGCAACCGTCGTATAGGCATGGCCAATATGAGGTGCATCGTTGACGTAATAAATCGGCGTCGTTAGATAAAAGGACTTAGTCACTTGCTCATCTTATTCGCATCGACCACTGCGGCATAAACCAACCGCTTTGCAATTGAGAATTCAGCGGCAACTGAGGCAATTGCCCCTTTGCGATCCATGCCTGCAGCTTCAAACTCTCGAACACGAGCCACCATTTCATCAGCAGTCATCGCTGCTGAATCCAGGACCGCTCCTTGGATTACAAGAGTGATTTCGCCAAGTACTTCATTGGTGTCAGCCCATGTTGAGAGCTGCGAAAGTGTTCCGCGAATAGTTTCTTCGTAGTGCTTAGTCATCTCACGACAAATTGCACCTTTGCGCTCACTACCAAAGACTGATTGTGCATCAGAGAGAGAATCGGCTAAACGATGTGGTGCTTCAAAGAAAACCATCGTGCGCTCTTCATGACGAAGTTTTTCAAATGTTGCTAATCGGGCACCTGCACTGCGTGATGGAAAACCTTCAAAAGTAAATCGATCTGTTGGTAGACCAGATAACGCAACGGCCATTGTCACAGCACTAGGACCTGGAATAACAGAGACTTCAAGACCTCGAGCAATTGCTTCGCGCATTAATCTAAAACCTGGATCACTAATTGTTGGCATGCCAGCATCTGAAACAACTAGAACATGCGCACCTGCTGCAAGCTCATTTAATAGCTCTGCAGTTCGCTCATCTTCATTTCCTTCAAAGAAGGAAAGTATGCGAGCGGTGAAAGTAACTCCAAGATCTGAACACAAACGGTGAAAGCGTCTGGAATCTTCAGCGGCAATAATCGTGGCATCTTCAATGGCAGTTTTTAACCGCGCGCTTGCATCGGCTGGGTTGCCCAAGGGGGTTGCTGCCAATATCAATGCCATGGGTCCATCATCTCAGTAATTTCACGGCGATTTGCGCATACGATTACACACATGATCGCCGCCATCGCCCCCATCCTTATAGCGATTGTCTCCCTTGCGATTCGATTAATTAACCTGGCAACACCTAAGGGCTTTGTTTTTGATGAGGTCTATTACGTCGATGGCGCTAGAGATTTTTTGAAGTATGGCGTGGAAGTCAGTGGAAGTGAAGCTGAGTTCATAGTCCATCCACCAGTGGGAAAATGGCTAATAGCTTCAGGTATCAAACTCTTTGGTGATAATGAATTTGGTTGGCGTTTTGCAACAGCCATCATTGGCACATTACTTATTTTGCTCTTTGCCCGATTAGTTCATGTGCTGTTCTATTCACCGCTATTAACTGGTATCGGTGCGTTTCTAATGGCTTGTGATGGTTTGGTGCTTGTGCACTCACGAACCGCACTCCTTGATCTCTTCTTAACTTTCTTTGTTCTTCTGGCAGTTTATTTATGGCATCAGCAAAGACATTGGTTAGCTGGCATCGCAATTGGTTTAGCGATGGGTTGTAAGTGGAGCGCAGTCTATTTCTTGGTTGCAATGGTCTTTGTATCTCTTTACAGAATCTTCTCGAAGCATCCATCTAAAGAATTAGTTCGACCAACAATTATGAAATTCATTCAATATGGATTCCTTCCAGTAATTGTTTACATCACCTCTTGGACTGGTTGGTTCCTTAGTAACCGCGGTTGGGATCGCCAATGGTCTTCAAACTCATTTTCTTCCTGGATTCACTATCACTCAGAGATGTTGGGCTTTCATACGGGATTAACTGAAAAACATTCCTACCAAGCTAATCCTTGGAGTTGGATGGTCATGGGTAGACCAACATCTTTCTTCTATGAGTCTCCTAAGGGGTGCGGTAGCGATAACTGCGCGCAAGAAGTATTAGCTATGGGCACGCCACTTCTATGGTGGGCAGGAACAATTGCCGTTGCTGTAGCTATTGGTTTTTGGTTACGCGCCTTAGTTAAGCGCACCAATGAGCCTGCGTTGAATTTAATTGTGCTTGGAATGGCTGCTGGATACCTACCGTGGTTCTTCTTTCAATCCCGCACAGTCTTTACCTTCTATGCAGTTATTTTCGAGCCTTTCGTGATCTTGGCACTTGTGTATTGCGCAAAACTGTTGCTAGATAGTTCTTTAAAATCCGGGATCTCACAAGCATTAGTTGCAGCTTTTGTAACGGTAATCTTTTTAAACTTTGTCTTCTTCTTGCCAATTTTCACAGGCGAAGTAATCACATACGATGCTTGGTTGCAACGTATGTGGTTGAGCTCGTGGATCTAACTATTCGTTAGAAGCGCGTGCCTGATTTAGACGTTCAACTGCTTCATCAGCTAGTTGTTGATCAAAGATTTCATCACGTGAAGGTGAAGCAGCAGCTAATGCTTCGCGTTCTAGACGCTCTTGCTCATCACTCCATGCTCCAGGAGTAGTTAAATCAATAACTCGCTTAGGAATAATTGCTTTAGGTGCACTCACATATGTTGGTGCTGGTACTTCTGCAGGTTCCCATGTTTGGCGAATAGCTGCTGTTCCCTTAGGCAATAAAACAACGCCTTTGAGTTCGCGCTCAGAAAGTGGAATCCAATGTTCTTGTGAAGGCTTTGGTGTTAAAACTTCAGCTAAGTTCGTTGCTGAAACGCCGGATGTGCGGCGATGAAGTTGTTGCACGCGTCGGTATTGAATCTTGTCGGCGATTGTTTGACGACGAACACTTGCAATATAAATCAAAACCCCTGTTAGAGGAACCAATGAGTAAATAAAAGGCATCGTATTCATGAAACCACCCACAAGTGTTGTAGTTAGAGAACCAGCTAGAACAAAGAACATAATTCTTCTGCGCATAAGAAGTTGCGCAACTTTTGCTTCACGATCTAAATCAATATGAATCGATCCGCTCCCGGAAACTCCTTGAGGCGATGAGTTTGCAACAACAATGAGTGCACTCTTAAATCGCTCAACAGATTTTCCAGAAAATTCGTTACGGTCATGAATCCAACGGGGTGCGAAATATGCGACCCACATACCAATGATCGCAATATAGATAAGTCCTGAAGTCATGATGCATAAAGATAAAGGATGAGACCTACAGAACTTGGGATTTAGAGCCTACTTAACGCCAGGATTTTCTTTAACAAAAACGACATGGTCTCGCCAACTACCTGCGATATGTAAAAAGCGGGGACGTTCGCCTTCAAAAATATAGCCAGCTTTTTCAGCTACTCGCCTTGATGCCGTGTTTTCGGGTCTGATGTTGATTTCAATGCGGTGGAGGTTCAGTACGGAAAATGAATACTCCGTTACGGCCATCACTGCTTGGGTTGTGAAGCCCTTATTCGCATAGTTTTTATCAATCCAATAACCAATATGTCCGCCTCGCATCGCGCCAAGAATTACGCCGCCTAATGAGATTTGCCCAATTAAATTGCGCTGATGCCAGATTGCAAATGAATATGAGCGACCATTTCGAGCCTCAGAGTTAAGGGTGCGCACCATTTCAAAGTAAGAAGGGAGCTGACTGGGGTTCTGGGCAGCATCCCCAGCAATGATTGGAATTGTGGCTTCCCAAGGAGATAGCCAGTCACGGTTTTCAGCTCGGACATTATTCCAACGCACACGATCTCTAAATCTCAACGGCTGCAGTATTAGCTCTTCACTCTTGAGTACTACCGGCCATGAATGAGTCATAAGACTACTTAAATGTATCTGCGCTCTAAAATCACAACTGTTACTTCATCGCCAGCTTTCAAATTAATATCTTTTTCACCAACGGCAATAAAAGCTGAAGCATCTGAAAGTGTTGAAATCTCTTCTTGATGGGCCAGCGGTGTTACCGACTTACCATCTTCAGAAAGGGCTGCGCGAATGTAAGAGCGCACTCCATCGCTGGATTCAATTGCCTTTTCTAACTTAGCTTTAACGCTAGGGCGGTGAATGGTTGCTGCGCCTAACATTGTGCGAATCATTGGACGCACAAAGAGTTCAAAAGAAATATATGCCGCAATTGGATCTCCAGGAAGAGTAATGATTGGAGTCTTATCTGGGCCAATAAGGCCAAAGTTATGTCGACCGCTCATCTCTATTGCCATGTCCACGGTCGTGATTTCACCCATGTTAGAAATAGTGCGGGTAATCAAATCAAATGAATCATCATGGCGCTCACCGCTAATAATGATTAAGTCTGCACGTACTAATTGATCTTCAATCAAGTTCTGTAGCTGCGCTTCATCATCTGGGATTGAGTGCACGCGATAAGCAACCGCTCCTACTTCGCGCACAGCAGTTGTGAGCATCCAGGAGTTAGTCTCAAACTCTTCATCATCTTTAAGCGTTTTACCTGGTTCAACTAGATCTGGACCAGCTGACATCACCACAACACGTGGATGCGGTCTGGTGGGCAAGTGATCGAGTCCAATAGATGCTGCTAAACCAATTTGAGTTGAGCGGATTCTAGATCCGGCTTTCATTACCAAGCGCTCTCCTGCAAAGACATCTTGAGACAGCGTTGCACCATGGGCATCGAGTAATGGCATTTCAAAAGAATCTAGGGGTTTGCAAATCGCTAAAAGTGAAGTTAAAAACTCATCAACTCGCGTGTGCTCTGCCATAATCACACCATACTTGTTGAAGTCAGTAATCTTTGGGATTTAGGCGTGGAAAGCGGAGGGCAGAAGCAATGAGTCAGAACACACTCAAGAAGCAGTTGCGAGATCGCTACCGCCGTGAACGGGTTCAAAAATTCATTCCAACCAATTTCAATGTCATTTTAAAAGCCCCAGAGATAGTCAGTGCCACAACAATCTGCTCATATTTTTCATATGCCCAAGAGCCCAGCACCTCCGAAATCAATAAAGCTTTTTTGGCAGATGGTAAAAAGCTCTTACTCCCTCGAGTTAATGGATCAGTCATTGAATGGGTTCAATGGGATGGCAACCCAACGAATATAAAAGTAACCAAGAATCTCTCTGAACCAATTGGTCCGGCCGTAACAGACACAAGTGATGTTGGCGTAGTCATCACACCAGCACTTCGTATTGACCAAGAAGGTTTTCGAATGGGACAAGGCGGCGGCTTTTATGATCGCGCGCTACCAACATTGCCTGGATGGAAAATTGGTTTAGTTCATGCAGGTGAATTAACGAGTGAAACTTTGCCCCGTGAATCCCACGATATTCCACTAGATGCTGCAGCAACACCTTCACTCATAGTTAGATTTAAGCGCTAGGTAGATTGCGCGCCATAACTATTCGTTGAATTTGATTAGTACCCTCATAAATCTGAGTTAGCTTGGCATCTCGCATCATTCGCTCAACTGGATAATCTGAGACATAACCGTAGCCACCCAAGATCTGAACTGCGTCCGTTGTCACCTTCATAGCCACATCGCTAGCAAAGCACTTGCTGGCTGCTGAGAAGAAACGTAGATCTTTTTCATTGCTCTCACTCTTTGATGCAGCAACATAAGTTAATTGACGGGCAGCTTCAATATTCATCGCCATATCGGCCAACATGAATTGAACGCCTTGGAAGTCGAAAATCTCTTTACCAAACTGCTTGCGCTCATGTGAATACTGAGTTGCAACATCAAGTGCTCCTTGGGCAATTCCTAGAGCTTGAGCAGCGATGGTGATGCGTGTGTGATCAAGAGTGTTCATTGCTAGTGCAAATCCTTCGCCAACTTCACTAATACGGCGATCATCTGCAAGCTTTACATTGTCGAAATAAACCTCACGTGTTGGTGATCCTCTAAAGCCCATCTTCTTTTCTGGTGAACCAAAAGATACGCCTGGGTCAGATTTTTCAACTACGAATGCAGTTATTCCTTTAGAGCCAAGAGAGGCATCACTTTGAGCAACGACTGTATAGAACTCTGAGATTCCTGCATTTGAAATCCATTTTTTACTTCCATTAAGTATCCAGCCATCGCCATCTCGTTCAACTTTTGTGCGAAGTGCTGAAGCATCTGAACCTGCCTCAGATTCTGATAAGCAATATGAAAAACCTTTTCCTTGCGCAAGTTGCGACAACCAGCGCTGCTTTTGATCTTTATTTCCACCCAGTATCAGCGGAAGTGAACCAAGTTTATTAACTGCAGGAATCAGTGATGAGGCACCGCAAACACGTGCAACTTCTTCAATAATTATTACAACAGCTAAGGCATCTGCGCCATCGCCACCAAATTCAGTTGGAACATGTGCAGCTGCAAGACCTGCCTTTTGAAGTGCATCAGCTGCTTCTTGTGGGAAGCGATGATCTTCATCGACTGCTTTTGCATAAGGTGCAATCTCTTTTTCAGCCAAGGCGCGAACGCTGGCACGAAGATCCTTATACTCGCTGGGAATATCAAATAAATTTGCCATTAGGGTTCATTTCTATCGCGTTGGGCTAAATCTTGCAAATACTTGTTGTAGTTGGCTAGCTCATCTGGTTGCCCCATGGCTGCAGATCGTGCGGCATTCTTATCAATTCTAATTGCTTCGCGTGAGTCATCCTTAACCCAGCTAACGAAGGTCGCAATCAGCGCTAGAAGTATTGGGATTTCGCCCATTGCCCAACCTAATGAACCACCCATGCGCTGATCGGCAAGTAGATCAACTAGCCATGGTGATTGAAGGGAACCGAAGTAACCGCCATCAATTAAAGTCGTAGTAGACATAAGTGCTACTGAGAAGAATGCATGAATACTCATTGCAGCAAAGATGATGACGATGCGCACTAAATGTGGAACTCTGCGAGGGTTTGGATCGATTCCAATAACAACATGGAAGAAAAGAATGCCAGCAAGCAGGAAGTGAATACTCATAAGTAAGTGGCCTGCATGCGATTGCATCATTGAACCAAATAGATCTGTGAAGTAGAGGGCAAAGAGTGAGCCGTCAAAGAGAGCTAAAGCAACTACTGGGTTGGTGAAGAAAACTGCTAATTTGGAATGCAGCACAGCAAGTAGTGAACCTCTCACACCGCGCTCATCACTATTTCTACCCTGTGGCAAAGTGCGAAGCGCTAACGTCATTGGCGCACCAAGGACAATCCCAATGGGTGCAATCATTCCAAGAACCATGTGCGCAACCATGTGATATGAAAAAGCAAAGTTTGCATACAAACCAAGACCGCCACTAGTTGCAAAATCTATTGCTGATATTCCAAGGGCAAATGAAATTGTGCGACCTACTGGCCACTTATCACCACGCTTTGTAAGAACGACAACACCTTTAATATAGAGAGCAACAGCTGTAACCAAGATTCCAATGATTAGTGCATCTGGTTCATAGCTAAACAGGATTCGGCTCCATGTTGGTTCCGGTGGCGTAGAAATTCCAGCTATTGCTAATCCAGGATCAAACTTGGCTGGTTCTGGTCTTGATGGAGCTTGATTAGAAGATAACCAAGCACCCATTGCAACTGTGACAACCATGATTAAACTTTCTGCAAAAATTAATCGTGCGAAACCTTTCCAATCAATTGAGCTACGAAGGGCTAAGTTCTTGCGATGCAAATATGCAATAGTTATTAAAGAAATCGTTAGAACTACTTTTCCAATTACTACCCAGGCATATGCACTGTTCCACGCCTCTTTGAAATCCAGGCGAGCCCAAGCATTTGCAGTTCCACTTAATACAACAGCGATAGCAGCCCACAGCGCTATTTCGCTAAAGCGGGGAACAGCAATTGGTCGGTCTTGAGGATCCAATATCGCAAGAGTTATAACGCCGCCCACCCATAGAGACAGTGCAACCACGTGGATTACTAGAGAACCAATAGCTAATGCGTGTGAACCACTTGAAGCCGCGTGGCTCTGGAATACCGGGGCAACTAAACCAATAAGAGTAAGGATGAGCAGGAAAATAACTGTAAGAATCTTATTTACACGAATGGAAGCCAAGGTAATGAACAAGGCGACAATGGATTGAAAGAGCAGATACTGGCCCAAGGTTATTTGGGTAACGAAAGAGCGCAGAACTGTTGCATCTAAAGCAAAAGATAGAGGTTGGTCCAAGATAGTTGCCAACGTAAAGAGAATTGTTCCAACGCTTCCAATAAACCAGGTCAGCCCTGAAATCCATAACATCGTGCGAAGCTTTTGCGCCGAAGTTGATAGTTTTCCATGGGAATCTAGAAGTAGAAAGCCCATTGCCAATAGTGTTCCAACTACTGAAAAACTTCCTATAAGAGATAGATATTTGAAAACTGTACTTAAAGCGATCATCGTTCCCTAAAGAGTTTTCGCGCATAGAGCGCGAGTGCAATAAAGACAAAGAAAGCCATAATTAAAAGAAAAATAATAAATACGCTTGTTCCCCAACTGCTGCTTGCAGGTGTTTGTGATTCTGTTGGAGTGGGTGATGGTTCGGTAGGTGAAATCACGGTTGGTGCAGAGAAATTAAATGTGAATGAACCTTCTAGAGGTGCATCTGCCTCTGAATACAAAACGTATGAAACTCTGTAAATTCCAGAATCAGTAAGTGGCTTCAATCCAACAGTTGCTGAGACATCAATAATTGTTAGTGTTCCATCATCAACGCGGACTCCTGCAGGATCTGTAACCACGATTTCACTAGCATCAGGAAGCAATGCTTTTTGAGCTGTAAGTGTTACTGACATTGGAGCTGTGGTGACAGTGGAACCACTTATTGGAGATGTAGTGATAAGTGAGTTTGCACTAGCTGTTGAGATACCAAAGCAGCCAAGTAGGGCTAAAGCAGCCAAGAATTCTCGGACTCGAGTGATTTTCACTTAGAACTCCTCCATATCTTGGACCTTAATTCGCGCCAATCGTCTCACTTCTTTAGACTTAGCTTCTACCCCAAAGGGTTGGAATAAGGCCATATTCAAAGATTGGAGCGCTAGTGCCTACATACCAATACGCATGTAACGCTTGCGAGCATGAATTTGAAGCTTTCCAATCCTTTAGCGATGCCTCGCTGACCGAGTGCCCGCAATGCAAGGGTGAAATCCGCAAGGTCTATAGCGCCGTTGGCGTTGTGTTTAAGGGCTCTGGATTTTATAAAACTGATTCTGCAAAAAAGACAACTGTAAGTGAACCCGCTAAAACAACTCCGGCAGCTGCGCCAACACCGGCAGCTAAGGCAGATTAATCCTGATGATGGGGCGGCTTATCTAACTTAATTTCTTCTTCACGACGTAATTGTTCTGCCGCGGCTTCAGGATCGATCTCATCTGATGTCACATTAGGAAAGAGATCACTCATGGTTTTAAGTCTACATCTAAGGAGTAAGAAACGTGTTTGAGAAGCTTGGAAAGTTCATTGTTAAGCGCAGCAAGGTAGTCCTTTTAACATTCATTATTACAACCATCATCGCTGGCGCAGTTGGCTCTTTATCTTTTGGGCGGCTTGATTCAGGCGGCTACTCAGACCTCAATAGCGACTCTGCAAAGGCTGCTGAATATGTTGTTGATGTATTTGGTGCAGAAGAGCCAGTTGTAGTGATGGTTGTGGACTCTGCAAGTTCAACAATCGATGATCCAGCTGTTGCAAGCACAGCAATTGAAATTGAAAAGAAGATTCAAAACCATACGGGAGTCTCAAAAACTTACTCCTACTGGTCAACTGGTGGGTCACCCACTATGAAATCTAAAGATGGAAAAGCAGGCTTCATCTTGGTGTATTCCGACATTGATGCCTTTGATTGGGATGCCCTCAGCGCCGTAGGAGCATCATTACAAGAAGAGTTTGATGGCAAGTATAAAAATGTTCATATCTATGCATCTGGTGCTGGCGTTATTACATATGCAATTAACCACAAGATTGAAAGGGATTTGATTCTTGCTGAGTCAATTGCCATTCCTCTTACATTCCTGCTTCTCGTCTTTGTTTTCGGGGCACTTGTTGCATCAGCAACACCTCTATTTGTTGGTGTAACAGCAATCCTTGGATCTTTCTTCATTATTTACATATTGACGCTATTTACTAACGTCAGCGTTTTTGCTCTCAATCTCATCACTGGACTTGGGCTTGGGCTGGGCATTGATTATGCACTCCTCATGGTCAATCGATTCCGTGAAGAACTCCATAACGGCCATAGCGTTGAAGAATCTGTAGTTACAACAGTTGCTACAGCAGGTAAGACTGTTTTCTACTCGGGCCTGACTGTTCTTGTAACTATGGCATCCCTGCTCTTCTTCCCACTTGAGTTCCTGAAATCCTTTGGTTATGCCGGTGTAGCCGTCATTACATTTGCAGTGATTGGTGCGGCAATTGCTTTGCCTGCACTTCTTGCGGTGCTTGGTGAAAAAGTTGATAAGGGTGTTGTGCGAAAGAGCGCAATTACTCCTAAGGAAGACGGTCGTTGGGCACACACTGCGCGAAATGTTATGCAGCGCCCAGTTCCAGTTGTAATTGCTTGCTTAGTTGTCTTAGGAATTATGGCTGCACCTGTTACCAACATTTCATTTGCTCAAGTTGATTCAAGAGTTCTACCTGCATCAAATCCAGCTGCCATTGCATCTCAAATCGTTGATACCCGCTTTGATGGATTAATTGGCAGCCCGATTGAAGTTGTGGTGCCAAATGGTGTTGGGCGTGAGGGCGAAGTAACATCTTTCTTGGATAAAGTTAAAAACGTTGAAGGCATTGTCCGAGTAGGTGCAATTGAAACCTACAAGCAAGATATTCGAGTTCAGGTAATCTCCTCTGTGCCATCTCGAAGCACTGATTCAATGAAGGTTATTCACGACATTAGAGATCTTGAACAGCCGTCTGGCACACTCATTGGTGGAGCAGCAGCTGACTTCACAGACTCTCAAGATGGAATCGCTAGAACATTGCCTCTGGCTTTGGGCTGGATTGCACTTTCTGTATTGATTCTAATTTTCATCTTCACCGGATCAATCATCTTGCCGATTAAGGCAGTGATTTTAAATGCGCTTTCATTAGTTGCGACCCTGGGTGCAATTACCTGGATATTCATCGATGGACACTTGAAGTGGTTGGTAGGTGATTTCACCGTAACAGGCACCTTGGATACAGGATCAGTGATTCTGGTAGCAGTAGTTGTATTCGGGCTTTCAATGGACTACGAACTGTTCTTGCTCTCACGAATTCGTGAAGAACACTTAAGCGGCAAGAGCAATGTTGAATCTGTTGCAGTTGGTCTACAGAGATCTGCTCGAATTATTACTGCAGCTGCACTCTTATTAGCCGTTGTTTTTGCCTCCTTTATGACCAGCGGCGTTACATCAATCAAGATGTTGGGCTTTGGTGTGGCACTAGCAGTTATTCTGGATGCAACAATTGTGCGAGCACTTCTTGTTCCAGCACTCATGCGCTTATTTGGTGAACGTAACTGGTGGGCACCTAAATGGATGCAGAAATTTACTCTTAAGCATTAATTAAAAATTAAGTGTCCCCGGCGGGAGTTGAACCTGCGACCTACCGCTTAGGAGGCGGTTGCTTTGTGCTCGCCTGCTGGAAAGAGGTTTACTTACTCCAGTTTAAATCTTCATAATGATGCTGCTCAGAGATGGGCTTCATTCCCACTTTTTCATAAAGCCGAAGCGCTCCACTTTCATTTCCTGCATCAACACTAAGACAGAGCTTCGAACGTCCCAATTCGCTATTGATCTGAATTGCATGGCGAAGTAGCGCCTCACCAAGCCCCTTTCCTTGAAACGCTTGCATTACTCCTAAACCTGAGACATAACCTGAATCATTGTGGAGTTGTTCATCGTTGAAATCCACAAAGCCGGCGGGAACGCCATTCACCGAGATAAGCCATGCCTGCATATTGGTCTCATCTTTATCTCGAATTACAATTTCGCTCCATTCATAAAACTGCCGCGGCATAAAGCCAAAGTGCTGACTGAACGCATCTTGGTGAACCTCATGAAAAGTACGTAGGTCGTCTTCTTTGTCGAGATCTAATTCTCGAATCACACCAAGTGAAGGGCTGCTACTCTCATTTTCAACCGGGAGTTTCATTTCTAAAGTCCAATACTTTCGAAGGATTGTAAATCCGTGATTCTCAAGAAGACTTTTGTAGGCAAAATCGTTGGATTGCACTCCTAACCAGAGTCGATACCCCGGGTCGTGCTTACGCGCTAGCTCCAATGCTAAATCCAATGATGGCGCGAGAGTCCGTGCGCCAGGCCTTGTGTAGATGTCTAGATAGAAGCGCTTGCGCGAAGAGTCTGGATTGAGAGTGACGAAACTTTGCCAGTCATCCTCTTCGTGTAGTTTTGTTAATCTAGTAATCGCAGGGTCAAAGAAACCCCGAACAAATTCACGACCTTCGATCTCGCCCATAGGTATGTCACTAGGGTTCAGTGCAAGAAGATTTGAATTCGCAATGTCTAGTATCTTCACAATGTCTTCTTCGGTAGCTTCTCGCGCTATGAGTGTCATATTTGAAATTTACCTTTGCTTCTCGAAAACAAACAACTTCTATTAGTGTCCCCGGCGGGAGTTGAACCTGCGACCTACCGCTTAGGAGGCGGTTGCTCTATCCACTGAGCTACGGGGACTTAGATTGTGCAGGGGCAATCTTGTCATGAATTAATGACAAGGCTAGACTGGTTAAAACAATCGAAAAGGATGTTATTTCCTCATGTGGGGCCAGCAATGAAGGCGTTAGTTATAGGCGCGGGCGGAGTTGGCAGAGCTATTGTCAACATCGCTTCTCGAAAATCATTTATTACTTCCATGGTGATTGCCGATCGCACGCTCTCGCGTGCTGAAGAAGCAGTAGTACGCGTAAAGGACTCTAGATTTTCAGCAGCTGAAGTTAATGCTGCTGAGCTTGAAGATATCCGAGCTCTTATTCGTAAAGTAAAACCAGATGTAGTAGTCAACGCTGTTGATCCACGTTTTGTGATGCCAATTTTTCTAGCCTGTGAAATTGAAAGTACTAACTACATTGACATGGCGATGTCTTTATCCCGACCACATCCTCACTATCCAAACTCAGAAACTGGCGTAAAGCTGGGAGATGAACAGTTTGCCCGCGATTGGAACTGGAAAGAGCGCGATATTTATGCGCTGGTTGGAATGGGTATAGAGCCTGGAATGAGTGACGTATTTGCTCGTTACGCCGCAGACCATCTTTTCTCTGTAATTGATTCCATAACAATCTTTGATGGATCCAACTTAACTGTTGAAGGTTATGAATTTGCTCCTTCATTTTCAATCTGGACAACAATCGAAGAATGCTTGAACCCCCCGTTGGTTTGGGAAGATGGCCGAGGTTGGTTTACAACAGAGCCATTTAGTGAGATTGAAACATTTGATTTTCCTGAAGGAATCGGTCCGGTCGAATGTGTGAATGTTGAACACGAAGAAGTAGTTTTAATTCCTCAAAAAGTAGATGCTAAGAAAGTTAACTTTAAATATGGACTTGGTGCTCAATTCATCACAACGTTAAAAACCATTCATATGCTGGGGATGGATCGCAAAGAAAATGTTGATGTTCAGGGAATTTCAGTTTCTCCTCGCGATCTACTTGCTGCCTCTTTACCGGATCCAGCAACGTTAGGTTCGCGCATGAAAGGCAAAACTTGTGCGGGTGCATTAGTAAAGGGCTCAAATAAGGATGGAAAGCCGTACGCTTGTTATATGTACAACGTGGTCGATAATGAGTGGTCAATGAAGGAATATGGTGACCAAGCAGTCGTTTGGCAGACCGCACTTAATCCAGTCATTGCGATGGAGTTAATCCATAAAGGCATCTGGAAACCTGAAGGAGTTGCAGGTCCTGAGTGGTTTGATGCCAAGCCATTTTTAGATTCACTTGAATCTTATGGGACAACATGGAAGATCCGTGAAGAAACAATTTGATGTTGTTGTAATTGGATCCGGCTTTGGTGGCTCCGTATCTGCCCTACGCCTACGTGAAAAGGGTTATAGCGTGGCTGTCCTAGAGGCAGGTAAGCGCTTTCGAGATAAAGATTTCCCAAAGACTTCATGGCGCATAAGTAAATTTCTATTTGCTCCAAAGGCTGGCCTTTATGGCATTCAACGCATTCATGTCTTGCCCGATGTATTGGTTTTAGCTGGGGCTGGTGTCGGTGGAGGTTCTTTGGTTTATGCCAACACTTTGTATCAACCAGGAGATAAATACTTCACCGATAAACAATGGGCATCAATTACTAATTGGAAAGAAGAGTTAGAGCCTTGGTATGACCAGGCTCGACGTATGTTGGGTGTTGCAGAAAACCCTTATTTTTCAAACAGTGACAAGGCTATGAAAGAAGCTGCTGAGGAAATGGGAGTTGGCCACACATTCAAGATGGCCCCACTTGGAATCTATTTTGGTGATGGAAAAGGTGTTACTGGTAAAGATCCATATTTTGGTGGTGTTGGACCTGATCGCAACGGTTGTATGCAATGCGGTGCATGTATGAGTGGGTGCCGATTTAATGCCAAAAATACTTTACCTAAAAACTACTTAGGTCTAGCTGAAAAAGCTGGAGCAGAAGTTTTCCCCATGACTACTGCAACAAAGATTGAGAAACTACCTAGCGGTGAGTGGAAGATTTCAACTCGCAAAACAGATGACTGGTTGGGCGAGAGAGGTACAGTATTTTTTGCTAAAGATGTAATTGTTGCTGCTGGAACATTCAACACTCAAAAACTGCTTCACAAGATGAAGGATGACAAAGTATTGCCAGGGATCTCTGATCGTTTGGGAGACTTATCTAGAACTAACAGTGAAGCTTTAACTGGTGCCCTGATGCAAAATACTGATATCGACTACAGCGATGGCAGTGCCATTACCTCATCGTTTTTCCCTGATGAAAATACCCACATTGAGCCAGTTCGATATGGGAAAGGCTCTAATTTAATGGGCTTGCTGCAGACAATCATGACCGATGGTCATTCATCACAAGATCGCCGTAAACAGTGGTGGAAGCAATTTGTGGCTAACCCAAAACTACTTTTCAAGATTTTGAACGTGCGCCGCTGGAGTGAGCGGACAGTGATTGCACTAACGATGCAAAATGTTGATTCGTCAGTCTCTGTGCGTGGAAAAAAATCAATATTTGGCTGGCACTTAACTTCAACTAATGATCCCGAGCATCCCAATGCCACGTATATCCCAGCAGCAAATGAAGCGGTAAGACATATTGCGCAAAAGCATGGCGGAATAGCCGGTGGACATGTTGGCGATCTCATAGATGCACCATTTACTGCTCACTTTGTTGGTGGATGCGTAATTGGAAGTGATCAGAGCCAAGGAGTTATAGATCCGTATCACCGCGTGTGGAACTATCCAACACTTCATATTGTTGATGGTTCAACAATTACTGCAAATTTGGGTGTGAATCCATCTCTAACAATTACTGCACAGGCAGAACGTGCACTATCTTTTTGGCCTAACAAGGGTGATGCAGATTCACGACCTGCTCAAGATCTGCCATACAAAAGATTGAATGCAGTTGCACCGCGCGCACCATTTGTTCCTGCTGGAGCAGTTGGCGAACTAAGGATCAAATAGGAGATTTACATGCAATCATGGGCTTTGGTTACAGGTGCAACGGTTGGAATCGGTGAAAGTTTCACGCGATTGCTGGCACACAATGGTTACAACATAGTTTTGGTTGCCCGTGATTTACCTAGACTCCAAGAGCGAGCAAAAACTCTTGAATCCACCTTTGGGATTGCAACCACAGTGATTCAAGCAGATCTAGCAACTGATGCTGGATGTAAAACTATTGAGGATTTCATTGCAAATAATCAAATAGATGTCTTAATCAACAATGCTGGATTTGGAATCAATAAAGCTTTTACGATGAGTCAATTAGATGCTGAACAACAATTACTTGATGTCCTCGTGCGAACCCCCATGCGCTTAATGCATGTGGCACTGCCTGGGATGAAAGAGCGCAATAAGGGCGTCATCATCAACGTCTCATCAGTTGCCGGATGGATCGCAGGTGGAACATATAGTGCTGCAAAGTCTTATCTGACTGTTCTATCTGAATCACTTCACACTGAGCTTTCATCAACTAATGTGAAAGTAAGTGCGCTTTGCCCTGGCTTTACTAGAACTGAGTTTCACCAGCGTGGGCGTATGTCCATGAAAGGCCTACCCGCTTTTATGTGGCTGAACTCAGACAAGCTCGTTGCTAAAGCCTGGAAAGATGCCGTTGGTGGCAAAGCGGTTAGCGTTCCAGGTTGGCAATACCAACTCCTCACCTTTGTAATGCGTAATGCTCCTCGTCCAATGGTGCGAAAGATTGGCATGAACGTTCGTGCTAAACAGCGCAATAAGTAATCCTTGACTTATTTCACAGTGAATTCATAGGGTTCATGGGCGGGTTCGCAGGAGTTTTTGAGTATCGGCTGGCTACGATTAGCCCATATCCAATGGAGGTTTTTCTGATGCGTAAACTCGCTTCTCTCACACTCGCACTCGTCGTCGCCGGTGGCGTCATGATTGCAATGCCCGCCCCTGCTACAGCAGCTGTCAAGATTTCAAATGGCGTTGCTTGCAAGAAGCTCAATCAAATGACGACAGTGAGTGGCAGCAAGTACAAGTGTGCAAGAAACCCATTGTCTACAAGCAAGAAATTGACTTGGCTGTCAATGGATTGCCTAAATTCTGCTGGTGCTTATTTGAAGTCACAAAAGGATTCAGTACTCCTTACAACAAATCTCACTGCTCAGATTCCAGTAATTGAGCTTGGAATTACAACAGAGACAGCAAATAAGGCTGAAACACAGAAAAAAATTGATGATACTAATTTGCGTCTGACTGCAGCTAAGGCAAAACTTGCTGCAGCAGTATCTGATGCAGATAAGAAGGCATACACATCTGCAGTATCAGCATGGACATCAGCTGCGCGTCTATACACAAGCCAGCTCAACAAAATCACTCTCAATATTCGTAAACTTGAAGCCGCTAAGTTAGCTGCTACAACTCAGCCAGCACAGCTCAAGGCTGACGTTGATAACACAAAGGCAAATGCACAGCTGATCTGTACTAAGGGCTTCTAAAGCCAAATAACTGTAGGTAAAAGCCCTGTTAGAAATAACGGGGCTTTCCCTATTCAATCCCAGTTTTAGCCTGACCTAGATTAAGAAGATGGCTATACGAGTACTTCGCATAGTTGGCCCATTACTTCTGCTCGTGCACTTCTTGACTCACTTTTCACCCTTTACTGGTTCGAAACTAATCGAGCTCTACCTCTATAACGCAATCCCCGTCTTTGCAATCATTGTCATTGCCCTTGCGCAGAGAATTTCAGATCCACTCTCAAAGCCATTACTCATCACCGCTATTTCGTTGTGGCTTTTTGGATCAGTCCTAGCTAGTGCAGCTTCCTACTATTCCCTGCCTGAAATGAGCTCACTCGTTTCAAATTCTGCTTATCTACTTTTCTATCCTTTCGCCGTTATCGCACTACCCCGCCTTATAAATTCGAGCAGAAAATCAACTGTCCTAGAGATCTTTGACGCATCCATTGTTGGACTTGGCCTTGGAGTGTTAGGAACTGCCTTTGCACTCAAACCTGTACTGCCTCACTTTGGTGGAAAGTTAAGTGATGCGCTCTTTGCTCTGACTTTTCCTGTTTGTGACTTAATCCTCATCTCCTTAACAATGGCAACGATTGCATCTCATGGTTGGTCACAAAGATCTCTGATTGTTTGTGCTGGCACTATTGCCTTTACCTTTACAGACTTTCTATTTCTCTGGCAACATCTCAATGGAATCTATTCTTTTGGTTCAATAGTCGATGATGGTTGGTTATTGGGTTTAGTACTTCTTGCAGAGAGTACGTGGCACCCAGGTAAAGATGAGGAATCTGTGGCATCTGTAAACCCAATCTTCATCGCCCTCTCTGTTTTCTTAAGTGCCACTCTTTTAGCATTAATCGCCATCAAGCCTGGATACTTCCCAACCTTTATCTTGATTCCAGCTGTTAGTACTTTAATGCTGGCATTTATACGTATGACAATTGCACTCAAGCAAGCAAGAAATATCGGTCATGAAAGAATCTTGGCTCGCACAGATGAATTAACAGGTCTGCCTAATCGCAGACGTCTCATTAGTGAGATTGAAAACTTTGTTGGTAAAGATGGCTCACTGTTATTGCTCGATCTTGATGGCTTTAAACCAGTTAATGATCTGCATGGGCATGCAACTGGAGACAAAGTGCTGCAACAAGTATCTATGCGCTTTGCACGAGCCCTGCCATCTGGTGCGCTATTAGCGCGTCTGGGAGGAGATGAATTTGGTGTGTTAATTGAAGGTGCTTATGAGCACTCAATGGATGTGGCACTGGCGCTACGCGCAACGCTGAGTTATCCCTTTGATATTGATAATCAACACATCACCATAGATGTGAGTATTGGTGTGGCAGAAAATACTGGTTCCCCAGATTTGTTACGCAGGGCAGATGATGCGATGTATCGAGCTAAGCGCGAGGGTCTAGGGGTTTGTCGGCTTTAATCTCTTGCAGACGGGCAAGTGATTCCAAACGCTCTATTGCATGATCAACTATTCGCTCTGGATAGCCCTTGCTGTATCCATCCAAGTAAAGCCATGGTTCATGGATTTCACCAGCAGATAGATGAGCCAGCTCTGGCACATACTTTCGGATGTAATCTCCATTTTCATCAAAGCGCTTGCCCTGCTCAATTGGATTAAAGACTCGGTAATAAGGAGATGCATCAGTTCCAGTACCTGCAGTCCATTGCCAACCATGGGCATTTGATGCAACGTCAAAATCAACAAGGTGCTCGGCAAAAAACCTCTCACCTAGCTGCCACTCTAGATGCAGATCTTTTACCAAGAAGGATGCAACAACCATTCGTGTGCGATTGTGCATCCAGCCTTCTTTAATTAACTGGCGCATAGCTGCATCAACAAAGGGATAACCGGTTGTGCCTTCACACCAGGCTTTAAATTGTGCACCAGGCTTGTCATAGCGCATGTCGGCAAAGCGAGGTGCGTAGTACTCACGATCCGTCATGGGATTGTTAAAGAGAACATCGGCATAGAACTCCCGCCAAGCAATCTCTTTACGGAAAGTGTCGTGAGCCTTGCTCTCCCCTAAGTTTTGAAGAAGAGTTCGTGGATGAATCTCACCGAACTTTAAATATGTACTCATCTTTGAAGTTCCATCTATGCCAGCTAGATTTCTATTTTCATCGTATGAATCAATAGCTTTCTTGCTGAACTCTTTAAACCTAGCTAACGCTGCCGCTTCTCCAGCCTCGATGATTTCAACACCTTGAGGTAATTTGAAATCTGGAAAATTACGGTACTCAGCCGTTGGTTCCACACAATTAATTTTCTTTGGTGTCACAGCAGGTGCACGCCAACCATGAGTTCGCCATCCTCTATAAAAAGGCGTGTAAACCTTGTAGGGAGTTCCATCACTAGGTTTGAGAACTCGTCCTGGTGTAACAGCATATGGACTACCTGTGCGAACTAACTTAATTCCGGCGGCCTCTACTCGAGCATCACGTTCTGCGCCGTAGCGCTCATACTCTGCCGAAATATGAACCTCTTCAACCTCATACTTTTTAATAAGAGCAGAAAGGACTTCCACCTGATCACCTTCAATGATGTGGAGGTTATTGCCAAGTGATTCATCTAATTTTTTTAACGATTGGCCCATATATGCCAACAGCTTTGCACCGGCCTCTTGAATCTGTGCTTTATCAAGAATGAAAAGTGGAAGCACCTTCTCTGATGATTCAATTGCAGCCAATAGCGCAGGGTGATCATTAATGCGTAGGTCTCGTCGAAACCAGACAATCGCTACTTTCCCTTTTGGCATGGGTAGATTTAACCAGTAGGAAAGAGATTAAGCGCTTTCAAATCTGCGGCGTTGGCCGGTTTAGCTCTTAACTTCCCAGATTCCTTGGGTTGCATACTCAGCATCAATTTTGATTGAGCCTCCCGTTGCCTCTGGGCCATAGAGAGTTTTACTCACCTTGTAACCATAATCTGCTAAATCAATCTCGGTCCGAACGGCCTTCCTTGAGATAAAGACCAGTAGAGATTGTTTTTCAGACTCACGCAAATAACAAATGAAGTTATCTTCTACGGCAACCCAACGTAGGCCTCCTTCTATAAGGCCATCGTGGTTGCGGCGTAAATGAACTAGCTTCTTCACTTCGGCTAAGAACTCATGATCCCAGCCTGAACGATCTTCCCAATTAATTGTTCTGCGTGAATCCTCACCCCAAGAGCCTTCTAAGCCAATTTCATCACCAGCAAAGATGGAAGGAACACCAGGATAAGTAAGCATCGCTGTTACAGCCGAGAGATGTGCTTTTTTATCTCCATTAACAACAGTTCGCATACGAGCAGTGTCATGTGAATCAAGTAGAACCATGCTGGCAACTAATGATCTCCAAGGAATAGAAGAACTAAACTGCACCATGCTGGCTACTAGAGATTTTCCACCAATTTTTGGCATTTCAAATGGAAGACCTTGAAAGCCTCCGCCAATAGATGAGTTTTGATTAATCCAATTCCACAGCGGGCGCATAAAGCCCTGGTAGTTCATTGCACCGTGCCAACCAAAACCATTGAGATCACTTGCGACAAAGTCACCGTTTTCTGCCACTAACCATGCATCAGGTTTAACTTCATCCATAGCTGTGCGGATTCCACGCATTACTTCATCATGTAAATCATCTTCACCTAAGCGTCCTGTCATGTTTCCAACATCAATGCGCCAACCAGACATTCCATACTTAGGAGATAACCACTTTTTCACAATTGAGTTTTTACCTTCATACATCACCTTGCGAAGTGACGATGAATTAAAGTTAAGTTTTGGCAATGAAGCTAAATCCCACCAGCCCACGTATCCATGCTTGACTGATTTATCCCAGTAGAAATAGCCACGCTCTTTTGATTTCTTATCCTTGATTGCCTTGGCTAACCATGGATGTCCTGCGCCGCAGTGATTAGAAGTCAGATCACCTAACAAACGGATTTTTCTCTTCTTAGCTGCAGATATCAGGCTGAACATGGCCTTATTGCCGCCCAGGACTGGGTCTACATCCTCAAAACTACTGGCGTCATAGCGGTGATTTGAGCGAGCTTCAAAAAATGGTGTGAAATAGATTCCATTCACACCGAGCTCGCTGATGTAATCCAAATGCTGTTGTACGCCCTTTAAATCACCGCCATAGAGCTCAGTTCCGGTGTATTTGCTGCGCCCTCTTGGAAGTTCGTTCCAATCTCGTGGGTGTGCCCACTCTGGAAACTTTTGTTTATCTCCTGATTTAGCGAAGCGATCTGGAAATATTTGATAGAAAACAGAGGACTTAATCCATTGTGGGTAGGCAGGTATAGCAACTATCTGAAAGTCATTATTTGAATGAACGTCATAATCAAAGAGTCCAGCAGCATTGAGCCAGTTGTATTTGCCCTTATCGATGAATGCAAAGCGATAAGACAAAGTTTTATTAAGCACTACTACAGAAACTTCCCACCAGGATTCATGATTGTTGCTTTTCTTTTTCTTAAGTTCAAAAGTGCGTGGCTCACCATCGTGGTAGAGGCGCACTAAGGCCTTTGCAAAGGTGTAACTATTAGGAATGCGCACACGCAGGGTTATGCTTTCACCAACTTCTGGTGCTGCATTACTTACGTATAAGTCACTACCGTCATGGTGCGGGGATGGCGATGCTTGAATACGGTAGCTCATACTTTTTCCCCTTCGAATTAATGACTTCAGCGCGAAGTTCCAGCTTTTGGTTTGCAAACTCTAACGGGTCAATGTAAACGGTGTAAGGCGCATTCGTATCTGTGCCTAGTGAAAGCCATGCTTGATCAGCTGAGGTTCTAGCGGAAAATGTAACCTTCAAAAGATCTTTAGAGGTAACTGCTGCCGTTGTTTCATAATAACCAGTCAGAAAATCCATCTTTGAAGTTAACTTTCCAATCTTTACATCGGTCTTATCAATAGCCTTATTAGCCTTTAAAACAATGGTTGATAGGGCTGGCACGGTGATTGTCACTACTTCATTCTTATTAGACATAATTGGCTTACCCAACAGAGTTTTCCAGCCACCTGTTGAAGTTGCACTCGTTATAGAAGCTTTCATTGCCTTCGTTGAACTGTTGAATGCAACTAGGTACTCACGGTTTTCAGCTTCATCCTTCTTTGAAATCACCAATAGCTCATCTTTGGCATATCGAACCTGCATAGATGAATTTGCTAACCCTGGATTTGATCCTCTTAAGGCTGCTAAAACTTTGAGGTACTTAGCAATTGGGTGAGAATCTGTAATTGAGAAAGAGTCGCCAGTTCCAATGGGATTGCTGCCCACTCGGGCCTCTGTTTTCCAAATTCCAACTTTAGTTGAAAACATATCTTGACGAGCCAATTGATCAGAGCCTGATCCTGTGCCAATCATTCCAACTTCATCGCCGTAGTAAACCGATGGAATACCACGGGTTAAATACATCAATGCATGCCCTAGTAAAGTTCTTGGTAGTAGTTCACTGGACTTATTAATTCGCTTTGATTCAATAATCTTTGCTGCACGACCCATGTCATGATTGCCCAAGAAAGTCACAAGGTTGCTGGCATCTGATGTTGCTGTTGTATAGAGATCATCATAGGCAAAGAGGTTTTCCACAACTGTTGCATCAGAATAACCAGCTGCGAATTCTGCCGCAGTCCGTTGGAATGGAAAATCTAGAACAGTTTGAATCTTATTTCTGCGAACGTAATTCATCAGATTAATTGGGTTAACATCCCACACCTCACCAAAGATTGTGAAGTTATCAATACCCACTGATTTAGCAGCAGCATTAATCTGTGGTGACCAGTTTTTAAAGAATGCATCATCAACGTGGCGAGCTGTGTCGACTCGAAATCCTGAGATTCCATAGTCTCTAATCCATTGTCCATACACATCAGCCCAACCGTTATAAACAACTGGTTTTTCAGTTGCTATGTCATCCAAACCAAAGAAGTCACCCGTTTGAATACATGGGCCATCACCCCAGCAGTTACTCATAGACCCGACGTTGTGATAATTACTTAAGTCATTGAGCCACGCTGGATTCTTGGCGTTGAGCAGATCAGCAGATAAATAAGCGGTCTTATCGTTATATGCGATTACATCGCCCGTGTGGTTTGTGACGACGTCCAAGATCAATTTTAGATTTAATTTCTTGGCACATGCTGCAAATGCAACCATATCTGCCTTAGTACCCAAGTGTGGATCTACATTTAAGAAATCAACACCCCAATATCCATGGTAGCCAGCACCGTTGGGAGTCGGCTTTTGTTGGACAACAAGTGGAGTAACCCAGACTGCAGTAAAACCTAACTTCTTAATGCGAGCTAAACCGTTATCGCCTTCACTGCATGTTCCCGTTAAACCCTTTAAATCTCCGCCATGAAAAAAGGCAGTCTCTCTTGGGTTATAACCTGGGAATGAATCATTTGATGTGTCACCGTTGAGATAACGATCAGGAAATACAAAATAGATTAAATCTTTTGATAATCCGACTTTTACAGGATCAACTGTTGGTGTTGCGGCAAAAGATGTAGTTGCCAGGGCGAGCAGAAGTGAAGTAACTACAAAGAGTACAAACCTCTTTTTCAAGATTAACCCTTAACCGATCCTGCAGTTAATCCACTCACAATGTATTTCTGTAATGATAAGAAGATAATGACAATTGGTATGGAAGCCAAGATTGATCCTGCAGCAAATGGACCCCAGTTTTGTGAATACTGACCACCGATAAACTGTTGCAATCCAACTGCCACAGTTCTACTTTCCATATCAACTAAGAACAAGCGGGCCAAAATAAACTCATTGAAGGTTCCAATAAAGCTCAGCAGTGAAACAACAGCTAATACTGGTGCGGCAAGTGGCACGAAAATAAGCCAGAATGTTTGAACTTCTGAGGCTCCATCAATCTTTGCCGCCTCATCTAACTCTGCGGGAATTGAATCAACAAAGCCCTTGAGCAACCAGATGTTCACACCCATTGCTCCGCCCAAATAGACAAGAAGTAGGCCGGCTCGTGTGCCTAAACCAATCGATGGAGCAAATGAATAAACGCGCTCCATGATTACATAGACGGCAGAGATGGCAAGGATTGCTGGGAACATCTGAACAAGGAGCAATAGTTGAATACCCTGCTTGCGTCCCTTGAATTTAAGGCGACTGAATGCAAAAGCTGAAGCAGAACCGATTATGACTGAGAGAACAGCAACTGCTCCCGCAATGATCAGAGAGTTCTGTACCCATGACAAATAAGGAATTGTGGGGTTATTAAACAAAAGCTGATAGTTCTTAAATGAGATTTCTTGTGGAATAAATGAGGTCAGCTGCAAGCTTCCGGACGAGGCAAAGGATGAAATCACAACAAGATAGAGTGGAAAGAGAGCAAACAAGCAGATAGAGATGGCGATGATGTGGCGCCAAGAGTCATGCATTAACCACTTTTTCATCCGAATGTCTCCAATACCTTGGATTTTTTCAGACTATAAAGGGAGATAGAAGCAACGAGGACGAAGATGATGAGTGAAATAGCACTTGCAAGACCCAGATCCTGTGTGCCCGTACCGAATGCAATCTTGTAGGTATAGCTAATCAAGATATCTGTGGCTCCTGCAATTTCTCCATCTAGTTCTTTGCGTGGGCCACCACCTGTGAGCAAGTAAATCAAATTGAAGTTATTGAAGTTAAATGCAAATGAGGCAATCAAAAGCGGTGAAAGAATCTGCAATAGGAGAGGCAAAGTAATCTTACGGAAAATCTGTCGTGGATTAGCGCCATCAATTGCAGCTGCTTCAAGTAGTTCACTTGGAATAGCTTGTAGTGATCCACTTGAAATTAAATAGAAATATGGGAATCCAAGCCAGAGATTTACAAGGATCACAGCAACACGAGCGAAGTTGGGATCAGAGAACCAAGCAATATCGCTGCCAAAGAGCGTATTGATTGCACCGAACTCGGTGTTAAACATTCCGCCCCAAATCAAGATACTCATAACACTTGGCATCGCATATGGAAGCACCAAGATCGAGCGATAGATTCGACGCCCAAATATTGGACGATTCAAAGCAAGTGCAAGTAAGAGGCCTAAAGCAAAGGTTGTTAAAACAGTGAGAAGAGCAAATGCCACAGTCCATATAAAGACTCGAACTAACGGCTCACGCACCCGTGGATCAGTGATGATTTTTGAGTAGTTTTCAAACCAAATGGGTGCTCTCCAGCCTGGCTCTAAAATCGCAGTTTTATCATCAACGAGAGCGTAGTTTCCACGCCCGTTATCACGGTAGATAGAGCCATTTACTAGATTCCTAAACTCATCAGTTACAGGTAAGTATTCCAAGACTTGGCGAGAAACTATTCCTGCTTCAAAGCCTTCTAGGGCAATGAAGTACTCGCCTTCATATTGAAATTGGATTTTAGAGAATGACTTATCAGCACCAGCCATTTGAGCATCAGTCAAGATTGTGAAATTCGGAGCAGTGATTGCAACACCATATTCATTTAGGGTTACATCATTTGCCGCCACAGGAATTCGTAAATCTGCTGTCGAGATGAAATATTTTAAGTTTGTAATATCTGAAATAAGAATTGCTTCTTTGCCATCATAGGTTCCCAATTTGATATCAAATGATGTTCCAGATGGGTCGGCTTCAATTCCGCGGATCTTGACCTGAACTATTGCCTCTTCTTTAGAGATGATGTTTCCGGTCTTGTAGTTAAAGCCTGACATCGTTACCGTATAAAGAATTGGTCCGATTACAAAGGCAATAAGAAGCAGGATGCCGGGAATGAAGAATTTGAGTGGGATTGAGATTTTGGTTAAGTAAGTTAAAGCCAATGCAAGGACTGTTAGAGCTAAAAAGGCTGAGATTACATACTCTCTTTGAGCAAAAGCGCTCTGGGCCAACATAATTAAAACAGCTGAGGCAAGGCTAACGAAAATGATCTTAAGCAAGAGGGCTACTTTGCCTCTTATTAAGTAGGTCATTCTCATAGGTCCTAACTCAGTTGATGAAAAGAGTAATGCGGGCGAGATACTCGCCCGCATTACTCGACTTCAGTATTTAATTTGGGTAAACCAAATCATTTATAGATCGCTCTTACCTGCTTCGACGTTTACACGCCAGATTGAAGCTAGCTTAGATGCTTCTCTAACTGCATCCTTGCCGTCGATAAGTACTGCGGTCCAGTAAGCAGGAGCTGAATCCCAGTAGTTAGCGCCACCCTTATTTGTATTAAGGAATGCGCCGATCTGTGGAATACCTGCAAGGCTTGCAGCAGAACCGAATCCGCGCTGGGCAGCTGAAACGGTTGCATCAGCTTGAGCACCCTTTTCTGCTGGTGGGCGCTTCTCTAGAGTCTGGTAGCGAACCTGTCCATCAGTTGAAGCAAAGAAGTTAGTAAGAAGTGACTTAGCGCCAGCTTCTACTCCATGCTTTGCAGCAAATGTTGTTAGAAGTGCACCGCTAACGCTTCCGAACATACGTCCGTAAGTGCCATCTTTTACACCTGGAACTGGCATGAGATTCATTGTGAATCCCTTTGCAACATAATCTGCCCATTCCCAGTTACCAATAATTGCGTAAGGAACTGTTCCTGCAAGGAAGTTGTCCTTGCAACCTGTATCTGTTGCTGGGAAGAAGCCATTGCTCTTCTTTCCATCCATCAAATACTTGCGAACGTTGCTACCAAATGTTGTTGCGCTGAATGTACGTCCGTAAACGATTCCACCGCGTGAGTTGAATTGGTATGCATCTGCGCCGAGTGCTGAGAATACTGAGTGAGCTCCCCATGACATTCCGCCGCCTGCAACACAAAGTCCAGCCTTAAGACCCTTTGAGGCCTTGAGTGACTTGTAGTTTGTAACCATTTCACCAAAAGTCTTTGGTGCTGATGAAACAAGCTTGGTGTTGTAGATCATTGCAACGTTGTTGATGTCTACAGGAACGCCGTAAAGCTTGCCCTTGTAAGTTAAATCTAGGAACTGTGTTGGATTGAAACGTGCCTTAACTGCAGCAGTAAGTGCTAGTGGTGCCAACTTTCCGCTCTTAGCGCCAGTTGGAACCCAGTCATTTCCACCAACAACAATGTCTGGTCCTGATGCATCAGTTGCTTTATCGAAAGCATCTTTTAGTGCATCAAAGCTTGAAAAAGTAACAACCTTGACTGTGTAACCAGCAACCCAGTCACCCTTGGCTGCAATTACCTTAGTTAGGTTTGGCCCGCGAGATTCATCTGCCCACACAACGATTTCTGTGGCAGCACTTGCTGATGGTGCTACAAGTGTTGAAACTGCAAGCGCGAATGCTGCAAAAACGCCAGCAAATCCGAAACGCTTTGTATTCATTTATATCCTCCATGGATGGAATTCGCGCATACGAGGGCATGCGCTATTGGGGATATTCCACACGTGAACGGGCCCGTAATCAAATTAGAAAGGCCCTAGTAGGCACCCAGGTAGCTCGTTTTACCCGATTGTTATAAAGGCTTCCCGTTGCAGGTCAGGCTTGCAGTCCTACTTATGGAGCTGCTCGACCGTGCCATCCCAGCCCTTAACGGCTTCAGGCTTGCGAGGAGCCTTACCGATATAGCGTGCTGATGGGCGAATTAAACGACCTGTGCGCTTTTCTTCCAAGATATGTGCTGACCAACCTGCAGTGCGCGCAGCAGTAAACATTGATGTAAACAGGTGCGCAGGAACTTCTGCGAAGTCCAAAATAATCGCTGCCCAGAACTCAACATTTGTTTCAAGAACGCGATCTGGTTGACGCTCACGAAGTTCCTTTAGCGCTGCTTGCTCTAGAGCTTCAGCAACTGCGTAACGAGGAGCATTTAATTCTTTAGCGGTGCGACGCAATGTGCGAGCACGTGGATCTTCTGCGCGATAAACGCGGTGACCAAATCCCATCAGACGTTCTTTGCGATCTAGTAATCCCTTTACATATGCAGTTGCATCGCCAGACTTTTCAACTTCTTCAATCATGTGTAGCACGCGTGATGGTGCGCCACCATGTAGTGGACCTGACATCGCACCGATAGCACCTGAAAGTGCAGCTGCAACATCGGCACCAGTTGATGCAATAACGCGAGCTGTAAATGTCGAAGCATTCATTCCATGCTCTGCAGCAGAAACAAAGTAAGCATCAATTGCGCGAACGTGTGCTGGATCTGGTTCCCCGCGCCAACGAATCATCATGCGCTCAACAACTGTGTGTGCTTTATCAATTTCAGATTCTGGAACAGCTGGTGCAATTTGACCACGGGCAGCTTGTGCCAAGTATGAAAGAACCATCACAGACGCACGTGCAAGGTTGCTGCGAGCTTCCGCATCGTCAATATCTAGAAGTGGCTTCAATCCCCACGCTGGTGCCAACATTGAAATCGCTGCTTGCACATCTACGCGCACATCACCTGAGTGCACTGGCAAAGGAAACTTTTCAGCATTTGGAAGACCTGGATTAAATTCATCATCAACTAGGAGTCCCCATACGTTTCCAAATGAAACGCGTCCGACTAGATCTTCGATATCAACTCCGCGGTAGCGAAGAGAACTACCTTCTTTATCTGGCTCAGCAATTTCAGACTCAAACGCAATTACACCCTCAAGACCTGGCTTGAAATCTTCTGACACGGTGAGCTCCTTTTAGCGAAGTAAAGTTTCTTGCACGGGGCAATTCTGCCCCCAAGCAAGGGGTGCTGGCGACCACACCCTATGAGGATGCACTCAGAGCCAAAGTGAGGTTCGATACATCCATGGCTGAAAATGAGTTCTCTCGCGACGAGATCCGAGCAATGCGCCGCTCCTATGGTGAGGTGGGCCTTGAGCATTTAGATGCCGATCCATTCACCGCATTTGCGCACTGGCTGCGCCAAGCCCATGAGAACCCAATGATTGTTGAAGCTAATGCAATGGTGCTTTCAACTCTGGGTACTGATTCTTCCATTAGCACGAGAACTGTTTTGCTCAAAGATATCTCTGAGGGTGGTTTTACTTTTTTCACTAACTATTCATCACGCAAAGCTCATGCAATGGAGAATAACGAACACGTCAGTTTGCTCTTTCCTTGGTATGCAATGGAGCGCCAAGTTTCAATTAGTGGGCTAGCTGCAAAAGTTTCACAACAAGAGTCCGAAGATTATTTTGCAACTCGTCCTTGGGGTTCACAAATTGGTGCATGGGCAAGTCATCAATCTTCACCTCTTGCAACACGTGAAGAGTTAGAACAACGCTATGAAGGGGCCGCAACTAAATGGCCTGAAGGAACAAGTGTTCCATGTCCACCACATTGGGGTGGATATCGCGTTACTCCACTGACAATTGAATTTTGGCAAGGCAGATACTCCAGATTGCATGATCGATTGCGATATGAGAGAGATAACACCAACTCAAAGTGGGAATTGAACAGGTATTACCCCTAGTTCTACCCCAATAACAGCACATGCTTTAACCACACCATGGATTCTTGGTGTTACATGCATATCTACGCTTTAATACACCGTGCCTAAAACTTTTCAGCGAGATCGCTTTTTCTGGGTCGTCGCTACCCAAACCGCAATTGTTAACTTTTACTTAGGTGGCTTTGGGCCCGCACAATCACTCCTGCGCGCTGATCAGGGAACATCACTGACTATTGCAGGCCTTCATGGGACAGCAATGGGAGTTGCATCCATTGCCGCTGGGTATGCCAACCCGCATTTGGCTCATAAATTTGGCCGTGCAAAATCACAGTGGATTGGCTTAGGAATCTTCTTACTTGGGCTTTTCCTTTTTGTTATTTCACCACCAGTTTTTCTCACAATCCCTGCAACGTTGATTGCCGGATTTGGAACATCGATGGTTATTAACACGATGCTCTCCTCCATGTCTCACCACTATGGAAAAGCTGCAGAGGTTGCTATTCCTCAGGCAAATGGAATTGCATCCGTTGGCTTTGTTACAGGAACCGCCCTCATTGGAACAATTGCATCGCTCTATCCAAGCTTCTGGCGTTTAGGTCTACTACTTGCAATTCCAGTTGCAGTGATTTTGGTTTTGGTGGGACGCGAAAAAGAAACTGAAGAACATGTGCCAGATGAGAGCGGACCACAAGGTGGAAAGATGTCACCAACATTTTGGCTGGCATGGGCTGGATTCGTGGCATGCACTTCATCCGAGTTTGCAACATCGTTCTGGGCCGCCGCACTTCTAAAAGATCGCGTTGGATCAACTGCTGCTATCTCAACAGTTGCAATAGTTGCACTCGGCGCAGGAATGGGAGTCGGCCGTTGGTATGGCGGTTTAGTTTTAAAGAACTTCAAACTCGATAATCAACTCTTAGGATTAGTTGCCCTTCAATTCATTGGTTTTACTGCCTTTTGGTTCTCCCACTCAATGATTATCAGTCTTATTTGTCTCTTTGTTATTGGCCTAGGTATCTCAATGCAGTTCGCATTGGCAGCAATTCGACTAGTGAGCTTTAGCGATAACCGCCCTGATTTAGCTGTTGGAAAATTATCTCTGGCTGCTGGAATCGCTATTGGTGGGGCACCATTCTTACTCGGCTTTTTAGGCGATAACTTCGGTATTTCACGTGCTTACATCATGGTGCCAGTGCTTATTGCAATCGCATTTATCATTATTAAACTAACACCATCACATAGCGAAAAGGCATAAAAGATGAGCTATAAAACCCGCAGAATTATTACCTTAGTTGTACTTATTGGGCTCATTGTTTTAGTCGCGCTGAGCGGACTTTAAAACCGCAGCAACTGAGATATCAGCAGGCACATCCACGCGATCTTTGAACTTAAACCAAATTAGCGTCGTTGCAATTAAACAAATGGCTCCGCAGGCGGCAATTGTTGATCTAATTCCAATAGCTTCTGCCATCAATCCAATCACCGGTGATCCAACTGGAGTTCCACCCATGAAAATCAAAAGATAGATACCCATTACTCGCCCGCGAATTGCTGGATCACTATTTACTTGAACAATGGAGTTTGCGGTAATCATGGTTATGAGGGCAGTGACACCACAGACCGGTAGGAAGATTGCATAGGCGGTGTAGTTAGGCAGTATTGAAAGCACCAAAATCGCTAATGCAAAAGCTCCTCCAGCCAAAATAACAAAGCGGGTTTTGCGAAAGCGCTCTAAGCGAGCAGATGCAATAGCACCTGAAAGTGAACCAATACCAATAAAGGTTCCAAGTAATCCATAAGCGGCAGGTCCCTTGCCAAACTCTTTTGTTGCCATAAGAGCGTTAAAGATTTGAAAGTTCAGGCCAAAGGTTCCAAGGAAGAAAACAATCAACATAACCACATAAATATCCGGGCGGGCTAGCGCATAGTGCAGGCCTTCTCGCACATTGGTCTTCGACTTCGGTCGATCTTGATGGAAAAACTCTTTCTCATTCATCGCCATTAAGGCAGCGATTGCAAAGAGATATGAGAATCCATTAACTAAAAACGAAGGACCAGTGCCAAAGGCCGCGATAAGTAAGCCTGATATGGCAGGTCCCACTAAGCGCCCAGCGTTAAAGTTTGCAGAGTTAAGACTTACTGCATTAGGCAGATCATCCTGGCCCACGATGTCTGCAGCAAAGGTTTGGCGAACTGGTGCATCGATTGCAGTTGAAATACCAAGTACAGCAGCTAATGCAAACACATGCCATAGCTCTACCTGATTTATCATGACAAGTGTGCCAAGTGTCAGTGCTGAAAATGCTCCTAAGGCATTGGTGCCAATTAAAAGTTTACGTTTATCAAAACGATCAGCAAAAGCGCCGCCATGGAGTGAAAAGAAAAGAAAGGGAGTGAATTGAATTGCTGTGACAATTCCTAGATAAATTCCGCTCTGAGTAAGTTCGAGAACAAGCCAATCTTGAGCAACGCGCTGCGCCCAGCTACCGATGTTGGAGATGGTGCTAGCAGGAAAAAGTATGCGGTAATTTCGGTGGCGAAATGAACGCCAGTTACCATCTACTTTTACGTTAAATCCCATTACTCTTCTCTCATGGCATCAAATATCGGCTCTGTTGTAACCCTAGTATCAATTGGAGTTCTCTGCTGGATTATTGCCTTTGTCATTGCGTTGGCAGTAGGCGCAGATGCAAAAGTCATTTGGACATGCCTGGTTGGCGCAGGCCTAGGCCTGACTGGTATTCGTTATTCAATTCGCCGCAATAAGCGCAGCGGAATTTAATTTAAGCCTCTAGAGCAGATGCAATACCGCGCAATACGCGGCCTAAACGCTCTGCTTCAACTGCTGATGGATGGCGGCCTTGGCGCAAACCATTTCCAACACGATCCAAAATCTTGATTGTGTCTTCAATCATTGCAGCTAAATCATCAGTATTAGCGCGTGAGTTTTCAGCAAGTGATGGAGGTGCATCAATGATGTGTACTGAGAGTGCTTGTGGTCCACGACGTGAATCAGCAATGCTGAATTCAAGCTTTGTTCCAGGCTTTACAGTTGCAACGCCTTCTGGAAGAGATGAAGCGGCAAGATAAACATCTTCGCCTTCATCATTTGCAATAAAACCGAAACCCTTTTCTAGGGAGAACCATTTAACGCGTCCTGTAGGCATGGGGAGGGCTCCTTGATTAAATCGTGTCTTCGTTTATGCCGCGGGGGTTGCGGTCAGGGTTTTAGTTTATCACCAGGTCAGTGAAGGTCGCTTCCGAGTGAGCGCCGCATCCATGATCAACAGAGACCACGCGTGCATCATCGGGGGAAATTGCATTTGCGCACACGCCAAAGGTTGCGCGTAGTGAGCCTGCGATTGGAAGAAAAAATCCGCATGAGTGACATGGCTTAGGAGCAGCTTGTGCCAATGGTGCTTGTGGTCCACGGTCTCCGTCATACCAACGCTTAGCAGCTTGATCGCGACCTTCAATTGACATTACTCGTGCACGACCAAAACCTAATTCAACTGCCAGTGCAGTATCTAAATCTTCATCTTGTGGGAGTGCAGATTGTCCAGGAACTAAACGTGCATCATCTAGTGAACTTGGAACGATGTCACCAACGCCAACATCACCCGGCAAAATGCGATCGCGATAAGGAATCCACTCTGGTGCAAGTAGCGCATCTGGTCCAGGCAGAACAACTAAATCACAAACAGTTGGCGTTGCATCTGCATCCACCTTTGCAATAGTGACGCACCAACGCCAGCCTTTATAGCCAGCAAGGTTTGCATTAAAGAGGTATGTGGCAACGCGATTCTCATCATCAAACTCAACGCTGATAAATGAACCAACATGATCACGCTTTTCTGCATGTTCAAAGATTGCAGTGTGGGCAAGATTTTTTGCATCAAAAGGAGCAGGTGCGTTAGCCGCAGCCTTCTTTGATGTCTCCTTTGGCGCTTTTTTCGCCAATGATTTCTTTGCCATGTATATAGGGTAAAGCAGAACGCCGCCCTCGCGTTAATCGAGGACGGCGTTACGCGTAATTTGTGGGCTTTAGAAGTCCATATCTCCGCCACCTTGTGGCATTGGTGCTGGATTCTTTTCTGGCTTATCTGCAATCACTGCTTCAGTTGTGATGAACAGGGCTGCGATAGATGCAGCGTTCTGTAGAGCAGAACGTGTGACCTTAGCTGGATCAATAATTCCAGATTTGATCATGTCCACATATTCACCAGTTGCAGCGTTGAGACCTTGTCCTGCAGGAAGATGACGAACCTTCTCGACAACAACTCCGCCTTCAAGTCCTGCGTTGATTGCGATTTGCTTGAGTGGAGCTTCAATTGCGAATTCAACAATCTTTGCACCAGTTGCTTCATCACCAGTTAAGCCAGTTAACTTCTTAAATGCAGCTGTTGCCGCTTGGAGAAGTGCAACGCCACCGCCGGCAACGATTCCTTCTTCAACTGCAGCCTTGGCATTGCGAACTGCATCTTCAATGCGGTGCTTGCGCTCCTTGAGTTCAACCTCAGTTGCAGCTCCAGCCTTGATAACAGCCACGCCACCAGCAAGCTTTGCAAGACGCTCTTGCAACTTCTCGCGGTCATAATCTGAATCACTCTTCTCAATCTCTGAGCGGATCTGTGTGACGCGGCCCTTGATTTGTGCCTCATCGCCAGCGCCTTCAACGATTGTTGTCTCATCCTTGCTGATAACAACCTTGCGAGCGCGACCCAATAGTTCAAGTCCTGCTTGATCAAGCTTGAGGCCAACTTCTTCAGAGATAACAGTTGCACCTGTGAGAATTGCAATGTCTTGAAGCATCGCCTTGCGACGATCTCCAAAGCCAGGTGCCTTTACAGCAGCTGAGCGGAAAGTTCCACGGATCTTGTTCACAACAAGTGTTGCCAACGCTTCGCCTTCAACATCTTCAGCGATGATTGCAAGTGGCTTACCTGATTGCATCACCTTTTCAAGAACTGGTACGAGATCTTTAATATTTGCAATCTTTGAGTTCACGATCAATACGTAAGCATCCTCTAGTACTGCTTCCATACGATCCTGGTCAGTTACAAAGTAAGGAGAGATATAACCCTTATCAAAGCGCATACCCTCAGTGAGCTCTAGCTCTAAACCAAAAGTATTTGACTCTTCAACAGTGATAACGCCTTCTTTGCCGACCTTGTCCATCGCTTCAGCAATCATCTCGCCGATAGTTGCATCTGCTGCAGAGATAGATGCTGTTGCTGCAATCTGTTCCTTTGAATCAACGGCTTTAGCCATAGACAAAAGCTCAGCAACAATCTCTGTCACTGCCTTTTCCATACCGCGCTTAAGGGCCATTGGGTTTGATCCGGCAGCCACGTTGCGAAGTCCTTCACGCACAAGTGCCTGGGCCAAAACTGTTGCTGTAGTTGTTCCATCGCCTGCGACATCATCTGTCTTCTTAGCAACTTCCTTAACTAGCTCTGCGCCAATCTTTTCCCATGGATCATCTAGATCAATCTCTTTAGCGATGGAAACACCATCGTTAGTAATAGTTGGGGCGCCCCACTTCTTCTCTAGAACCACGTTACGACCGCGAGGTCCAAGAGTTACTTTGACCGCATCGGCCAAGATATTCATTCCGCGCTCTAATCCGCGGCGGGCTTCTTCATTAAAGGCAATCTGCTTTGCCATGAGTTGTGCTCGCTTTCATGTAATCGTTCAGTTAGCGGGGGCTTTATCACTCGCACCCCGAGAGTGCTAACGCCAAATCTACGGGAGTTATTTCCCAGGCGCAAAACGGTGGGGGGCTTAGCGGGCGATGCGGGTGTTCATGCGGGCCTCGCGCAGGCGGCGCAGGCGCTTCACGAGCATGGGAGAGGCAGCTAGAGCATCATCACGATCGATTAAGTCATTAAGAAGTTGGTAGTAACGGGCAGCCGATAGGTCAAAAAGCTCCTTGATTGCTGCCTCTTTAGCCCCTGCATAGCGCCACCAACTAGCTTCAAAATCCAGGATACGGACTTCAAGGTCGCTCAGGCCAGTCTGAATGGCGGACTCTTCTTGCGCGGACATGAGGGAAATCGTATCGGGTGAGCGCGAAAAATGTGGGATTTAAAGGGTGGAAAGAATCAATTTAATATCGCTGATTTTTGTCCATGGATTAACAATGGCAAATCGCAGAATTGGTTGGCCTTTATGAGATGAGGGTGGAATAAAACCTATTTGATCGAAAAGAAGTTTGTCAGACCAGCTTTGATAATCACTTGCCGACCAACCTGTGCGTGTAAATGCAACGATTGAAAGTTCTGGTTCACACACTAATTCTAAATCAGGATGCGCTCTTACTAATGCAGCAGCTTGATGGGCAACAGTTAATGATTGTTCCATCGCTTCGGTATATGCATCAGTGCCATAGGCAGCAAGGGAAAACCAAAAAGGTAATCCGCGTGTGCGACGAGTTAATTGAATTGCATAGTCAGAGGGTGACCATGCACCATCTTTTAATGTGTCTAAGTAAGAAGCATGTTGTGAGTGAACTTGGCGGGCTAGTTCTGGTTCACGGTAAATAAGTGCGCAGGCATCATAAGGAGCAAACAACCACTTATGTGGATCAACAATTAAAGAATCAGCGGCCTCTACCCCATCAAAATGTGATCTCACTGATGGAGCACACAGCGCTGCTAAACCATAAGCACCATCAACATGAAACCAGATTCCGCGCTCATGTGCTGCACTACCAAGTCCCTTTAAGTCATCAATGATTCCAAGATTTGTTGTGCCAGCAGTTGCAACTACTGCAAACACACGATGTGTTGTCGTTGCATGTAGGTGATCAATTGCCTGTGCAACGGCATCCCCCATGAGCTTTCCATTTGATGCAACCGGCACCTTTAATACATCAACATCCATCACATTTGCAGCGCTAACAATGGATGAATGCGCTTCCTCGCTACATGCAATCACCCAACGCGAAGCACCTGGGTGCTTCTTTCGCGCCTCTGCTCGCGCCACAACTAGCGCTGAAAGATTTCCAATTGTTCCGCCCTGCACAAAAACTCCACCAGATTCCTGGGGTAATTGTGCTAAATCAGAAATCCAACGCAGGGCTTGGTTTTCAGCAAATACAGCCCCTGCACCTTCTTGCCAAGAACCGCCATAGAGCGCACTTGCACCAACAACTAAATCAAAAAGGTTTGCATACTCACTTGGAGCAGATGGAATGAAAGCTAAGTTGCGTGGGTGATCAGTTGAGATACAGGCTTTAGCTAACACAGATGTGAAAACTTCTAGAGCCTCATGTCCACCTAAACCACGAGCAGTGATGGTGTTACCGACTTCGCTAAATAAATCCTCTGCAGTTCGAGGACCATCCAGCGGTGGATCGTTTTTTAAGCGATCAAGACTGTATGCCAAAACTTCAGCTGCAAGAGCTTCTACCTCTTGCGTGAACTCATGCACTATTTCGTGCTTTCTTCACAATGTTGCGCAGCATTGTTGGGAACACAAATGAATGGAAAGGTGCAACTGCATACCAATACATCTGCCCCCCAAGTCCACGAGGATTAAAAGTTGCCTCTTGAACAATCTTTGTCTTGCCATTAACGGTTGAGACTGTGAACTCTAGCCATGCTTTACCAGGCAAAACCATTTCAGCATAAAGTTTTAATCGCACGCCAGGTTCTAACTCATCCACTCTCCAGAAATCTAAACTCTCACCCACGCGCAAGAAATCAGGATCTCTGCGACCACGGCGCAAGCCAACTCCGCCAACTAGGAAACGATCTAAAACACCACGCGCCCACCATAAGAAATCTGCACCAAACCAGCCGTTATCACCGCCGATTCGCTCAATCTGTCGCCATACCTTTTCTGCAGGAACATCTGTGATTGTTTCTCTGCGATCACGCAAAACCATTTCACCTGCCCAGTCAGGATCACCTTGGGCTTTTTGCCATGGAGCAGTTGGCATTGCAGCATCTGACCAACGTGTTTCAACACCATGGGTTGTAATCATTGAAAGCGCTAATGAAATAGCGGTTTCCACATCAATTAGGCCTTCTGCAGGTTTTGGAATCAATGCATCAATTGATTTTGCTGGATCTGCTACAACTTCACTAATTAGCGATCCCACAAGTGGTCTGGCAAGGGCTGTTGGCACCGGTGTTACTAAACCAATCCATAGACTTGAAAGCCCCGGTGTTAACACAGGAACTTTAATAATCCAGCGCTTTTTTAATCCTGATAGTTTTGCAAACTTTTGCATCATGTCGGCATAAGAGAGTACTTCTGGGCCACCAATATCAAATACACGATTAACTGGTGTTTCTAGCTTTGCAGCAGCCTTTAAGTAGTAGAGAACATCTCTAATTGCAATGGGATGTGTTTTATTCATAACCCACTTTGGTGTGGTCATGATCGGTAAGCGGTGAGTTAAATGGCGCAACATTTCAAAACTAGCAGAGCCTGAACCGATAATGATTCCAGCACGCAGCTCCATGACTGCAACTGAAGTAGTTGCAAGTGATTGTCCAGTCATCGCCCGAGAGGCTAAGTGCTTACTGATGTTTACATCGTTAGCGATTCCACCTAGATAAACAATCTGTGAAACCCCAGCACGCTCTGCAGCTTGAGCAAAATTCTTTGCCATCTGAGATTCAATCTCATCAAAGTTTGGCCCTAAGTTAATTGAGTGCAAGAGATAAAAAGCGGTGTGAACACCAGTTAATGCCCGGTCCATGTCAGCAATGTTTTCAGCACTACCCTCGCAAATATCTACTTTAGAAGCCCATGGTTGGCCAAGGATCTTGTATTTATCGCGAACTAAAATTCGGACATCGTTATTTTCTTCAACTAGCGTGCGTACTAAACGGCCACCTACGTAGCCAGATGCACCAGTAACTAGGTACTTGCGGTTTTGATTGGGCGAGGACATGACGTGAAGCCTAGACTTACTCCATGGAAAAGACATCTCAAAAGCCTCGAGTTGTAATACTCGGTGCTGGCTTTGGTGGGCTCACTGCCGCCAGGGCTATGGCTGATACTGCCCATGTCACTGTGGTTGATCGCCACAACTTCCAAACCTTTTTACCACTTCTCTATCAGGTCTCCACGGCAGGTCTTGCAGCCGATCACGTTGCTCATCCAATTCGCGGTGCGCTTAGAAAAAGTGGAGTCCAGTTTCGAATGGGCTCTCCAATATCTGTGGATCATAAGAACAAAACTATTAAGTTAGATAGCAGTGAAGTTTTAGCCTTTGATCAACTCATTGTTGCGCTTGGTTCTGTGACAGCAGATTTTTCAATCCCAGGAGTTGCTGAGTATGCACTTGGAATGAAGAGTGTGAGTGAGGCATTAGCAATTCGCGCAGAAGTTATGCGCCGATTTGAAGATCTCTGTCGCTTTGAAGATGACACAAGTTTTTCAATCTCAGTTGTTGGCGGCGGACCAACAGGAGTTGAAATGGCTGGGGCCTTTGCTGAATTAGTTCGTGGCCCACTTAAAAATGATCAAGCCCATGCCGCAGCACATATTCGAATTAATCTCATTGAAGCAGGCCCTCGTATCCTGCCTATGTTTTCAGAGAAGTTATCAGCTCGTGCTAAAAAAGATTTAGAAAAACTTGGTGTGAACGTCCTGTTAAATACTGCTGTTGCTGAATTAAAGCCTCGATCAATTATTGTTAAAGATGGTAATGAAATTGCTTCAGAGGTAACTATTTGGGCAGCTGGCGTTAAAGGTGAGCCTGCTGGTGGATTATTGAATCTTCCACTGGTCAGCACGCGCATTGATGTTGATCAGAATTTGCAGGTGAAGAATTACCCAGGCATCTTTGCTATCGGTGATATCTCAGGTTTTGTAGGAAAAGATGGACGTTTTCTTCCTATGGTTGCACCTGTTGCAATGCAGCAGGGCCGCTTTATTGCAAAGCAAATTAAGCGCTTAGCTGATGGAAAAGCGCTAGAGGCTTTCAAATACATTGATAAAGGTTCCATGGCCACTATTGGGCGCCATAAAGCAGTTGTTGAAGTGAAGAATTTTAGAATGTCTGGAATTCCTGCATGGTATGCCTGGCTTTGGTTGCACTTGTTCTACTTGGTTGGCGGCCGAAACAAGATTGGCACTATGGCCGACTGGACCTGGAACTACTTAACTTTTGATCGCGGTAATCGCCACATCATGGATTCGCAGTAATGCCTGAATATATAAATCTTCGAAACCATCAGGTCTATAACTATGAGTGGGATCACGAAGGTGAAGCCGTAGTTTTACTTCACGGCGGATTAAGTAAAACATCTAGCTGGGATTATTTGATGGTTCCACCGCTTGAAGATCAATTTCACGTCTTTGCATACGATCGCACTGGACATGGTTTCACAGCAGATCAACCTGGCAGTCTGCACTTTGAATTTCAATGCCAAGAAGCAATTGCTTATTTGGAAGATGTTGTTAAAGAGCCAGCGCATTTAATTGGCTATAGCGATGGCGGAATCATTGCGCTCATGGTTGCAATAAAGCGCCCTGAGTTAGTGAAATCTATTGTGGCATTTGGTGCTAATTACCATTACAGCGCACCGTTAAGTGATTTTGATGAAGCAAATGTCTCTGAAGAAGATCAAGCTGAATACAACTTAATTTCACCTGATGCTCCCCATACTTTGCTTGAAAAAATCAAGCGAATGAATGAGATTTGGAAAACCGAGCCTGATATCTCTCTTAGTGAAATTGCCTCTATTCAATGCCCAGTCCTGGTTATGGCAGGTGATGATGATGTCATTGCCCACGATCACACAATCTCTCTTTATGAGGCTTTGCCCCTTGGCCAGTTAGCAATCATCCCTGGAACTTCGCATAGTTTAATTAAGGAAAAACCTGCACTAGCAATAGCCGTAATGATGCAGTTTTTAGAAGATCTGAGCTATCCAATTACTCGCTCACCAGTTCGGCGAACTAACAATCAATCGGAGTAATTTTTCCTGTTGCAACATCATAAATTGCACCACCAACAACAACATCTTTGTTGAGGAATGGGAATGCGCGAATTCTGTTTACATCTATAGCTAGGGCTGCTTCTTGATCTGCAACTGTTCTAAACTCAAGACTACGAGTGTTAACACCAAACTCTTTCTCGATGTATTCGTGTATATCTGCCTCTTCTGCTGAAGCCATTCTGCAATTTGTGTGAGGCATAACCAAGATTTTCTTAACGCCCAATAAATACGTTGCTAATACAAGCGTGCGAAGAACGTCCTCAGTTACGCGCGCTCCAGCATTACGCAAAATCTTTGCATCACCAGAGCTCATGCCCATGACTGACAATGGGTTAATTCGTGAATCCATGCAGGTAACAATTGCTAAACCTTTTTGCGCAATCCCGGTTAAGCCAGAATATTTAAAGGTTTTGATGTATTCATCGTTAGCTGCAATTTCTGCAGAAAAAGAATCATGCGGAAAAGAGTTATTGGACATTTCGACTCCCTTCCGGATTCATACCGGAGCCCCCCGTCAGGATTGAACTGACGACCTGCGCATTACAAGTGCGCTGCTCTACCACTGAGCTAGAGAGGCCTACGTGCGAACACGTATCGATCTTTCGACCAGCGGCAATTATGGCAGTGGAAGGGCAAAGTCGCAAAAAGGGCCCGATTACCGCACCAGCGTGGTCAATGGCAGACTTGCGCCCATGATGACGAATTACTGGATGAGTCCAGAAACAACTGCAGTAAATCGTCTACCGATGCTCAACATTGAGCACCTAGAAAAAATTAGCCTTGATGGAATTTGGCGCTTCCAACTTCTTCGCTCTCCTCGTGAGCCTTTAGGTCGCAAGTGGGCGTCGATCCCAGTTCCAGGTTTATGGACGATGCAAGAAGAGAGCGATGTATTTTTCGATAAGCCAATCTACACAAACGTCCAAATGCCATTTGAAGAACAACCTCCATTTGTTCCAGAACAAAACCCACATGGTGTCTATGAAAGAGATTTTGATCTACCTGATGGCTGGATGGGTAAGCGCATCGTTTTACACCTTGGTGGTTATGAATCAGTAGCCGTCGTATCTATCAACGGAGTTGAGGTTGGTCTAACTAAGGATTCACGACTTGCCGCTGAATTTGATGTTACAAGCTTTGTTAAGCGTGGAAACAACGTTGTGCGCATTGATGTTACAAAGTGGTCAGATGCAACCTTTATTGAGGACCAAGACCAATGGTGGCATGGTGGAATTACCCGTTCAGTAAAACTCTTTGCAACCAATAAGGTTTTCATTGAGCGCTTCTACACAACTGCAGGTCTTGAAAAAGATCGCACCACAGGAACTCTTGATATCCGTGCGCACATCGCCTCAATCGATAACATCTCAACACACAACTACACCTTGCGTGCATCCATTGAAGAGTTACCAAAAGTTAAAGCGGCAAACCTTGAATCAACGCTAAAGACTTTCCAATCCCCCAAATGGACTGAGCGCCCTGAATCGTTAAAGGCTAGAAGTGATGAGTATTTCCATGGAAAGTTTTGGCATGGCAAAATGCCAGAAGATGCCAAGAAAGCTATTTTGGAAAATGAGCCATGGCCAGCGGGCAAAATCCATCTAAATACCCGCATTGCTAAAGTTAAAGCCTGGTCAGCAGAATCGCCCAACCTCTACACACTCCACGTTGAACTCATTGATCCTGATGGCAATATCGTTGAAGTTTCACAACAAAAGATTGGCTTTAGATCTGTTGAAGTAAAGGGCCAAGACTTCTTAGTAAATGGTCAACCAGTAATGTTCTATGGCGTTAACCGCCACGATTTCAACCGCTACACAGGCCGCGCACTCACTCGTGAAGATATGCGCGAAGACTTACTTGAACTCAAGCGTTGGAACTTCAACGCCGTTCGCACATCCCACTATCCCAATGATGCAGCTTTCCTAGATCTCTGTGATGAGCTTGGTTTCTATGTCATCGGTGAAGCCAATATTGAATCACACGCATTCATTGCATCCATCTGTGATGATGCTAAATATTTAACTGCCTTTGTTGATCGCGTAGGCAGAATGATTCAGCGCGACATTCACCACCCAGCTGCAATCATGTGGTCACTTGGAAATGAATCAGGTGCTGGAACCAACCATGAAGCAGCTGCAGCATATGCTCGAAGCTTTGATCCATCACGCCCACTTCACTATGAAGGTGGCATTCGTGGAAACTGGATGGGATCACATTCACTTACTGATGTTATTTGTCCGATGTATCCGGCAATCTCTGCGATTAAGGAGTATGCCACTTCTTCTAAGGCAGATCGTCCATTGATTATGTGTGAGTACTCCCACGCAATGGGAAATGGCAATGGAACTTTGGCAGAGTATTGGGAAGTTATTGAAGCAACAAGAGGATTGCAAGGCGGATTCATTTGGGAGTTTTGGGATCACGGTCCCATACAAACAATGCCAGATGGTTCTAAGCGCAATGCTTATGGCGGCGACTACGGTGAGAAGAAGCATGATGGCAACTTCTGCTGTGATGGAATGGTTTTCCCTGATCGCTCTGCTAAGCCTGCAATGGCTGAATTTAAAGCAATTGCAGCCCCCGCCAATATCAGTGCAGTTAAAGCCTCCACCGGCTCATTTAAAATCTTTAATAAGCATTTCTTTAAGGACTTGAGTGAGTATGAAGTGAGCTGGACTATTACTCGTGATGGCCTCATCATCGATAGTGGCAAAGTAAAGCTGCCTAAGGTTGCACCACGTAAAACTGTTGCATTTAAAGTTTCATCAAAGCATTTAGCTAAAGCCGATGGCCTAGGTGAGCGCTTCATTACTTTCACTCTTATTCAGACTGAAAGCACGCCATGGGCTCCAGCTTTTACAGAAGTTGGCTGGAACCAAATGGCTCTGCCATCACGTGCTCTGACTATTAAGGCTGCAAAAGCATCTGATGAGTTCACTAACGTTCTAGATGATTACGGTCAGATTGTTATGCCACGAGGAGTTGTTGCACCGGTTCTAACGTTGTGGCGCGCGCCAACTGATAATGATCGCATCGGACATATGGCAACCAAGTGGAATCGTTGGGGCCTGCGCGATATGGATCGCACAGACTGTGTTGTTTCACAAAATCGCACCAGCACTAAAGTCACAAACACCTGGCAGACAAGTACTGGAATCTCTATCAAGCATGTTCAAACGATTACTCCAGTTGCTGATGGCTTTAGAGTCAAAGAATCTGTAACTTTGCCCAAGGCACTGACAGATGTTGCTCGTGTTGGAATCAACTTTGAACTCGATGGTTCATTAACTGATGTGACCTGGTTTGGCTCTGGTCCTCATGAGTCATACCCAGATCGAAAGATTGCTCGTATTCATCGCTTTGTTTCCACTGTTGCAAATCAATACATTCCATATGTCAGGCCACAAGAAAATGGTGGACACACTGCTGTGCGCTGGTTTGAGCTCACAGATGCAACTGGGCATGGAGTTCGAGTCCAAATGGGCAAACCACTACAGGTCTCTGTCACACCTAACCGCGCAGTTGATTTAGCTGATGCAACCCATGATGTTGAAGTTAAAGCCTGTGGCAACGTAGTTGTTCATATCGATGGTGCTCATCGCGGAGTTGGAACGTCATCATGTGGCCCAGATACTCTGCCTAAATACATCATCAAACCAGGACTACACACCTGGGAATGGACGCTTACTTCAATCTAGATTCAACGGCCAATGAATGGCAATTGGATATTTGCAGCTTCGACCATCTCCTGATGATTTACCGCGCGCACGTCGCCACATCCATGGCAGAGCAAAAGTTATAAACCACAAAATACTGACTACTACTTTAAAAATCTTAGGTTCAGGCTTTGCAGGTGGCAGAGGATCACGCCAACCTGCATTAAATGGAAGCTCTAGAAGTTCTAGCACTGCATCTGCAACACGTTCATGACCCAGAGCATTTAGGTGCAAACGATCAAAGGCTAAAAATCTTTTATCGCTAAATGCTGGTTCTTCATTTGCATCAGCGATGATTGCGCCAACTTCTTGTGCAACGGCTCGAACATTTCGATTAAATCCACCAAAGCGCTCTTCCCACATCTTGGCAGAGCGGCCTGTGTTACCTGTGCGCTCTAAAACAGTGAAAAGTAAAATCGTTGCACCTGATGCAGCTAAACGTCTGACAGCATCTGCATATTGAGCTAAAACAATCTCGGCCTTGTATCCAGGTCTAATGACATCATTTGCACCAGCATGAAAAGAAATCAAAGTATCTGGCCCAGTTACTTGCGCTAAGGCTGCTTCAAGCTGTTCATCAATGACTTGTCTAACAAGTTTTCCGCGAATAGCTAAGTTGGCATATGTGAAATCTGGATGGGCTTTTGCCATGCCATCTGCAACGCGATCAGCCCAGCCACGATAGTTTCCATGCAGTTTTTCATCAGACATACCCTCGGTATAGGAATCACCGAGTGCGATAAAACGAGTGTAAATCACTTACTTACCCCTTACGGCGTGCCTGATCTATATGAAAGAGGGCAATCGATGTTGCAACAGAGGCGTTCAAAGATTCAGTTGAAGCACTGATTGGAATAGAAATAACTAGATCGCACTTCTCACGAGTTAAACGTGCAAGGCCTTTTCCTTCACTGCCAACAACGATCATGATTGGCTCTGCAGCAATCTTCATTGAAGCAATAGTGTCCTCAGACTCTCCATCTAATCCAACAACAAAGAGGCCCTGCTTCTTAGCAGCATCAATAGTGCGAGCAAGATTAGTTACCTGAGCAATTGGCATGCGGGCTGCAGCTCCTGCAGATGCCTTCCATGCAGATGCAGTCATAGCAGCAGCGCGGCGCTCAGTCATAAGAACACCTGCTGCGCCAAATGCTGCAGCACTTCGAACAATGGCACCTAAGTTACGTGGATCTGTCACACCATCAAGTGCAACAACGAGTGCTGGATTTTTAGCACGAGACATAATTTCTTCAAATGACGAATATTGGTAAGGCTTGATAGCTAGAACAATTCCCTGGCTATTAGGTGAGATTCCTTCAACTTCAGCGCGATGTGCTTCGCGAATTGGAAGACCTAGGTGAAGTGCCAGCTTTAAAGATTCTGCAACACGATCATCAACATCAATGCTGCGAGCAACCAATAACTCTGTGGCTGGAACTGCTTCGCGCAGCGCCTCTAATACTGCGTTACGACCTGCAACGATTTCACCTCTTGGGCGATCACCGCGTGGTGCACGAGAAGGTGTTGCACGAGTCATTGTTGTTGCGCGTGGAGAAGTTGAACGGGTAGAAGGAGAACGAGTTGCCTTTTTCTCTGCAGCTTTCTTGCGCTTTGCAGCTGCGTGATAAGGACGATCTTCAGCTTTAGGAGTTGGGCCTTTGCCAGTTAAACGCTTCTTATTTTTTCCACCAGTACCTGAAGATGGACCCTTTTTTGATTGGCGGATTGCGCCTTTGCGTGATGAATTGCCGGCCATGGTTAGCTCTTTTCTCCCATTGACCAACGTGGCCCTTGTGCTGTGTCCTCAATTGTAATTCCTAATTCAAGGAGCCCATCACGGATTGCATCTGATGCAGCGAAATCCTTACGCTCACGTGCAGCTGCGCGCTCTTTTAGCGCTAACTGAATAACACCATCGAGTGCTGCGCTGACATTTCCTGAAGCGCTTTGTGGGTAATTAGTATCAAAAGGATCACAGCCCAGAATCTGCAGAGCTCCGCGGATTTCATTGGCATTCTTTGCAATCGCCTTTTTATCACCATCAGTAATTGCTTGGTTTCCAAGACGTAGGTTCTCTGAAATCGAAGCCAATCCTGCCGGCACAGCTAAATCATCATTCATTGCCGCGCAAAAAGCATCAGTAATTGTTGGCTCTGGTTGTGTTCCAAGAATCTCAACGGATCGGGTTAAGAAGTTTTCAATGCGACGAAATGCCACAGCTGATTCATCTAGCGCTGCCTCTGAGTACTCCAGCATTGAACGATAGTGCGCACTGCCTAAATACCAACGCAGTTCAATTCCACGAACGCGCTGCAAGATAGTTTCAACTTGCAAAGTGTTTCCAAGAGATTTACTCATCTTTTCACCAGCTTGAGTAACCCAAGCGTTATGTAACCAGCGATTAGCAAATTTATATCCAGCTGCCTCAGATTGCGCGATCTCATTTTCATGGTGAGGAAAAACTAAATCTAGACCACCTCCGTGAATATCAAATGCCTCACCAAGATAGGCATGTGCCATTGCAGAACACTCTAAGTGCCAACCAGGACGTCCTGCTCCCCATGGAGTTGGCCATGATGGATCTCCAGGTTTTGCTGCTTTCCAGAGTGCGAAATCGCGTGGATCTTTTTTATAAGTTTCATCAGCATCTGCAGCTGGTTGTAGATCATCGAGCTTTTGGCCTGAAAGAGTTAAATAGCGCTTCAACTTGCGCACCTCTAAATACACATCACCATTGCCAGGGGCATAAGCAGCGCCATTATCAATAAGTTTTTGCATCAATTCGATCATCTGGGTGATGTGACCGGTTGCGCGTGGTTCATAGGTGGGTGGTAAAACATTTAAGGAAGCAAAAGCTTGAGTAAAGATGCGCTCATACTTCATTGCAACTGCCCACCATGGTGCTTTTTCATGAACTGCTTTATGCAAAATCTTGTCATCAATATCGGTGACGTTTCTAATGAAAGTAACGTCATAACCTGTCCAGGTTAACCAGCGGCGCAAAATATCAAAGTTAACTGCGCTACGAACATGGCCAATATGTGGATGTGATTGAACAGTTGCACCGCACACATACATAGAGACGTGACCCGGGATAAGTGGCTTAAAAACGCCTACTTCGCGAGTTGCTGTGTCATATAAATGTAGTGCGGACATTTGCTAATTCTACTGCTTATAAACCAGAGCAGTTGCAACGGCCGCGATGCCCTTACCCTCACCAGTTAAGCCCATTCCATCAGTTGTCGTTGCAGAGACTGAAACCTGCACGCCACCCAGAGCAGATGAAATAGCTGTAATTGCTTCAGCGCGACGCTTACCAATCTTCGGACGATTACCAATGATCTGCACACTCACATTAGAAATAGCAAAGCCTTCTTTTTTCACTAGCGCTGCGCACTCTTGCAATAAACGTGTTCCAGAAGCACCTGCATATTCAGGGCGATCAGTTCCAAAATTACTTCCAAGATCTCCAAGGGATGTGGCAGCAAAGAGGGCATCGCAGATTGCATGAGCTGCAACATCGCCATCAGAGTGGCCTTCAACGCCTTGCTCATCTGGCCAGTGCAAACCTGCCAGCCATAGCTCGCGCCCCACACCAAATGCATGTGCATCAGTTCCCACTCCTGTGCGAACATCTTGGCCTAAACCTAAATGTGAAAGCGCAGTATTTAAATCAGCAGGAGTGGTGATTTTTATTGCTCGCTCTTCACCTCTAATGACTTTTACTTTTCCGCCCGCTGCTTCAATCAGGCCAGCATCATCTGTTGCATCATTTCCTGATGCATGAGCATCGCGAAGGCTTGAGGTTTTAAAACCTTGTGGAGTTTGAATGCTCACGAGCGTTGCGCGATCAGGAGTTGAAACTACAAAGCCGCTGCTATCACTTACTTTAATTGTGTCCACAACAGCAATAGCTGGAACAACTGCCACTTCACCGCTTTGTAGTTGGGCAATAACGCGCATTGCCACATCAGTACTAGCAAGTGCTCTGGCGGCATCATGAACTAAAACATAATCACCTGTTGCAACGGCCAGGCCGTTTCTGACACTGGCAGAGCGTGTGGCACCGCCTGTCACAACAACGATGCCTTCACCTGCTAACTCACTTATTTGTTTTTCAAAGCCGGCAGGGGCGGTAATAATTATTTGATCCACAACAGGTGCCAGGGATGAAATGGCATGCTCAAGCAAAGTGCGATCTGCTAATTGGATGAGAGCTTTAGGAATACCTGCGCCAAATCTTTCACCACTGCCAGCGGCAGCGATGATGGCGCTAATAGACATTGTTACGAAGCGAGAACCTCGTCAAGGATTACTGCAGCCTTTTCTTCATCAGTGCGCTCTGCAAGAGCTAGCTCTGAGATAAGGATCTGCTTCGCCTTGGCGAGCATGCGCTTTTCACCAGCTGATAGACCACGGTCTAAGTCGCGGCGATACAAATCGCGAACAACTTCAGCAACCTTAATAACATCACCTGAGGCGAGCTTTTCTAGGTTTGCCTTGTAACGACGTGACCAGTTAGTTGGTTCTTCTGTATATGGCTGGCGCAAGACGTTAAACACACGATCTAGGCCTGCAGAATCAACGACATCGCGAACACCGACAAGATCCACGTTTTCAGCTGGAACACGTACGGTTAAATCGCCTTGAGCAACTTTTAACACTAGGTAGGTCTTTTCTTCACCCTTGATCACGCGAGTTTCAATAGCTTCGATTAATGCAGCCCCGTGATGAGGATAAACAACGGTTTCGCCGACCTTAAATGTCATGTGATGCCCTTCGCTAGAGGGTCAATTCTACCAGCAATCTTCGGTTCACAAAACCCGAAGAAAGTAGCGTCATTCACTACTAATTTGATGTGAGA
>Ga0207940_1000017_pt1 | contig 53980 bp, 69 predicted proteins | sample LakMenEpi06Jul12_FD_150676 | JGI IMG/M metagenome (GOLD analysis project Ga0207940, IMG submission 150676) | Freshwater microbial communities from Lake Mendota, WI - 06JUL2012 deep hole epilimnion (SPAdes) | ecosystem: Environmental > Aquatic > Freshwater > Lake > Epilimnion/Euphotic zone ... | reverse complement strand
CGAGGCGGCGTAAAACGCGCCAGTTTGCGTATTAGCTACGTAGTTGGAAAGATTTAAACTTGCGCTTGTCACAAATCCGCTTGGATTCGAGGCGGCGTAGAATGACCCAGTTTGAGAAGTGATTACGAAGTTGCCAGTCTGCGCATTAGTAACGTAACTCGAAAGATTTACGCCAGTAATAAATCCGCTTGGATTTGAGGCGGCGTAAAATGCTCCTGTCTGCGTATTACGAATATACCCACTTGGATTCGAGGCAGCGTAAAACGCGCCAGTTTGAGAGGTTGCGACGTAACTAGAAAGGTTAATACCATCAAGGCTAGAAATATACCCACTTGGATTTGAGGTGGGGTAAAACGTGCCAGTTTCAGATTTAGTTACAAAATTATTTGATGATGTGATTGAAGATTCAATCTTATTAATAATATTTTTTATCATATAGTAATATACTTTTATTAATTTTGACCCATACACCCACACCAAAAATTACCATTTCCACTACATACAGCTCTAATTTCAGTCATAGGCGTATCAAGATAAGCTGAATCTGAATATCCCGATCCCAATGACGAAAAACTATAAAAATCAACCCATTGATTTTCAAAAAATGGGCTTTTGTATTGCAAGTTAACACCACCACCAGCCCCGCTACAATAGGAAATAAAAACGTTTTCTCTTAATCTTGCAACATTGATGGCGTTACCCGTAAATGGAGCGGACTGACCGCTAAGTAAAATAAGTGTTTGACAAAGAAAATTATTCATAGTAATTTTCTATTACACTTTATTTTTACTTTTGAATTTGCTTTTTACTATGATACATGATTACAGCGGTTTTATAGTCAACACCTTTTTCTTCGGATATTTCATATATTTCAGACATTTTATCGTTTGATATTAATGGCTGAGAAATATAAAAATCAATTTTATTCAACCAATGTTCCGGAGATTCATTTGTTGCAATAGTTTCCGCAACTACTTGCACGATATTTTTTTGATCTAAGGTTAATTTTTTCTTATTAAATTTAGTTTTTAATGTTCCTTCAATTTTGTTAACAAGATTATCAAACAGAACGAGATTCTTGGCTATTAAATTGGCATCTATAATTACGGGACTTTCTTCCCTAGAAGATTTTGCAATATTTTTAGGAGTATTAACTGTTTTATTTATTCCAGAACTACCGGCTGGTCTGCCAGATGCGCCCTGTTGTTGCATATTCTTGTTCAGTAATGGTTGATATAACCCATCATCTTGTAATTTAATAAACGCCTTCTGCGAGTTAATGCTTTCCTCTGGTAGTGGCAAGCGGCCTGTTTCAATCGCAGTTATGCCTTCTTCTGGAGTTAAAACCCCAAGCTCTAAAAGTCTTGAATAAATTCTTGTTAAATTAATATCACTTTTAAAATCCGAATCTTTAAACCGTGGGGTTGGAAGATTTTTGAAGCCAAGATCTTTTCCAATTTTTTTAATTTCTGGGATAAGAAATTCATTCATAAAGGTTTCTCTTGCGTGCTTTAGTCTAGAAAGAAATACTTCTATCTTGGTAGATGTATTTGCAAATTTTTCCTCGCCAAAAAGAACGTTATTTAAACCATATCTAATATCCCTGTCCACAACTTCGTATTTTTTAGGGTCAAGAATATCTCCGATAGCTGGAATTTTAAATTCGATATCTGTAGTATAATCTGTAACTAAAATTCGCCCAACACTTTCATTTTCGAAAATTTTCCTTAAATTTTGTATTTGTTCTTTTGTTGGCATTCCAACTTCGTCATTCCCCATCGTCACAAGTAATACAGCTTGTTGTATAGTTCGACTAATTGCCATATCCATATTTTTAAGCTCAGCCTTCCAATTTATATCTTCTAAAACCGGAAAACCCATTGGAACACTGAAAGGCTCGTAATCTTGTTTTTTATAAAAAACTGGTATAAACCTATCTTGTTCGAGTTCAAATATCATGTATTGATTAGGCTGGGTATACCCACTTTTATTCAATAAACCATCTGATTTCTTTATTTTTTTAGAAAGCTCTTTGTCATGCTCTGTAGTTGGATTCATTAGAACCTGCATCTCAAAATCATTTAATATTTTAATATATTTTGGAGTAATTAAAGATGTAGAACCAATTGCTTCAATATCAGCTGGATTTAATATAATATAACGTATAGGGACATCTCCAGTTTTTGCCTCTGTTGTTATTAAATCCGTTAACACACGCATGTCTTGTTTTGTAAACTCTGCATTCAGCTTGTATAAAAATACGTTTCCACTACGGAAAAATTCCCTGAAAAACATATCTTGTAATTTCCATAAATTTATTCTATCTGACCACGCTTTAAAAAACTTATTTGACTGCTCATTGCCACCTGTAAAATAAATCGGCGAACAACTAAATTCAGTCATTAAGTCAACAGTATTTCTAAAAATAGAAAAATTATAATAAGCTTTTTGACATAAAATTATAGCATCTCTCACGCTTATGTTCGATCCATACTTTCTACTACCACCGCCATAAGTAAATGGAATAATTCCGCCTTCTATATTGTTATATTTATCGGTTCTTGCTAAAGTGGAAGCTCGATTCCTTCGAACGGATGAGCCATCAGAAGAATCAGATCTAGATGATTTTATTTCTACTGAATTATTTAATTTAGTCGATGACTCGATCATTTGAGGCTCGGGAAATACAACATTTTTAGTTCGGCTTGCCATAATATATAATAATTGCAAATTTACATTACACTAATTTATTTGATAATCATAGTAATTCGGCTACAAAAACAGTATTTTTCTTTAAGAAATTCTCTGGCGCCATAATATCAAAATATATTTTTACCCCCCAGTTACCAAGCATTAAGGTCGTATAATTATCCTTTCTTGCCCTATTTACGCTTGTAGATTTGCGCAAATGAGAAGGCAAATCAAAACTTTGAGTTCCTCTGGAAGTTGTTGTTACTTCAACATTTGCGCACTGATCTTTAGTATCCTTTAAAATAAAATCCTGCTCTTCTATAAACTCACGAACAGTTAGTTTTTTTGTTTCATACTCGTTATCTGCTTTATCTCCGATACCTCTAGGATAAATGTCATTCATCGGTAAATTCATAGAAAATATGTTTTCTAGTATATCTGGATGGTTACTAGCCCTAGAAGCAAACCAGATTTTCTTATGATCTATGCAGGTTTGCAAGTAAGAATTTGCTCTGGATAAAAAGGCAGAAGTAAAATATTGCTTAATACATATAGTACCATAATCTTTATTATATTGACGAGCACATTCTTTAACCATTTTAGAATAATCTTCGTTTTCTTTATCAGAATCAAAATCGATAAACCCGATTTTCCTATTCATGTTTTTAAAATATTCAGAATTATTAACAGAATCAATAAACGTGTCCGCGCCCGCATGGTCAATAACAATTAAAGAAATATTAAAACTTTTATATAAATAATAAAAATATTTAATATGATCCTGTAATGAAGAACCAGCTGCTTGATAGCCATGTACAAGAATGCCTTGTTTTTTATCCTCATCAATCTCGATAACACTCATTGCAAAATAGTCAGCAGATTTTGAAGCTGAAAAATTTGGATCGACGCTTAATATATATTTTTTATCGACATCCCCAATAACTTTCGTAGTTGGTCGTTCGCCGTCTGGAATTGTACATAAATGCATTTTTTGAGGCGAAAAATAACTATCACCCCCATCAACAAATCTTGCACAATATTCTCGAAGAAAAGAATGGTGAGAACTTCCACCACTTTTTGCGACTTGTATCGCCGCCTGATCGACCATGTGCTGTGGAAGAGCTTCATAACTTAATTGTGAAATAAAATAAGTACCAGGCAACTCCCCCTCTTTTGTTTCTTGTTGCTCCGGATTTTCAATTAAATTAGACCATGTTTGATGCACGGAAAATAAATGTTCAAAAGTATAACTTGCAGAACTTAAAGCCAACATTTGAGAAGTATTTTCGAAAATTTGGCGATTATCTGGATGTAACAAGCCCTTTTTTATAAGCTCTTCCTCTAGACGTCTAATTCTAATTCTTTCTCCTACGTCTCTTGGGGAACTTAAAAATGGAATTAATACATTATCTATTATTTCCGCTGGCAACAATAGAAATTCGTCTAAAATAAGTACGTTAGCTCTTATTCCACGAATTTTCTCTCCAGTTAAAGGTATCGCTGTTATGCTTCCTCCGTTAATTTCCCATTCGTATTGATCATTTCGCTTACTTTTCAATCCAAAGCATTGCCTTGCTAAAGCTGCGGCGGGGGATGTTAAGAATTTTTCTATTTCATTAAAAACCCTTCGACTTGTTCGAAAGTTAATAGAAGCTATAAGTATTTTAGTTCCAGGCTCAAAAATACATTTTAATATACAATACATTGCAGCACAAAAACTTTTAGCACAACCACGACCCCAAACCAACATACAGTAATTCCTTTGAAAAAAAGAATGAAGTGTAAGTTCTTGATAAGATTCTAGCGTTAAACCCAGAATTAATTCTGTCGTAAAACCTAAATTATAGCGTAGAAATTTAGCCAAAGAAACTCTAGCCTCCGAATCGGTAAGATCCCCTTTTAAATTAAGAAGATCTTTATTAATGTTTTTTAAAACTTTTTTATTTTGTTTGCCCGTTATTATTGCCATAGTATTTAAAATAATGCTGCAAATCAATAGCTTTAAATTGCTCTACATCCATTCCTAAAATTTGTAGTGATTTAGTTTTAGCATCTTCTCTATTGTCACAAAATAGAAATTGCACATTGTCGAATGCTCTCATAATTTGACGCATCTTATGAGCTATAAATTCGCCACTAGATTTTCCGAATCTTTGTTTCTTATATATTATATCATTCAAAGTAGATTCTACAACTACAACAATATAAGCATCATCTAATTTAGCGCGATTTATTTCTCTTAGAAAGCGCTCATACCCTCCGCTCAATGTAGATATAAAATCATTAGAATTTTTTCTTTCAATCGCTATTTTTGTATTTTTAGATATTGCGTAATCTCCGTATTCCAACTTTTCATTTTTAGCATTTATACCTTCAAATTTGAAAGGTAATTGCTCCCTGGTGTCAATTATTAAATCAGTTACATTTTTTATTTTAATTTCTCTACTATATAAGTAGTTATATCTAGAAATAAGGCCGCAACCAGATACAAATTGATTAAAGTTACAACCGCATGATTGCTCTATATAATCTATAGGCAATAAACATTTTATAGTAAAAGTTTCATTTAAAGATGGAGCTATTTTTGTATTTTTTAAATTACAGTATTGTACGAGTTTTCCTTGTAAGTACATACGACGATCATGTTTATCTATTAAACCATCTATCCATTTTTTATAGTTACGTTTATCTATGAAGTCGCATGTTATATATTGTTCCCAAGATTTAAAAGGAATACACTCTTGAGTTAAAAGATCTTTTTTATTTAAATATTTTTCACAGTAATTTTTCGCTGTTACTTTGTGGTCATTTTTTACATGAGAAAATAATTCTTCAAAAGAAGCACTTTCATTACCACAAATACTACAATTTGAATTTAAAATATTAACCATATACCATTTCATCTGGATCTACGCCACGAATTATTGCTTTTAGTTCATCTATTGATGATAGGCGCCTAGCTTCTTGTTCTAAATTTTGTTTCTGGGCTTCCGCTAAATGTATAATACCCTTCCTCTTTTCTTCGTCTTTCCACGCTTGAACTAAATTAAGAATACTAGCGTTTTCTTCTTTTCTTTCTTGAATTTTTTTAGCGCGATCATCCACTAGTGACTTATAAAGTTTAGACTGTCGATTCCGACATTGATTATATTCTGTTTGCAAGCTACTAATAGCTTCATTAAGGCTCATCTTGATATTTCTGCCGTCCTCCTCTTCTGAAGCCTGTCTAAGTAAAAGCCTTAAATCTTCAACTTGTTGTAATATGGTAGAAGCAGTAACAACCTCTGTACATAAAGTAATAAATTGATCTAACTCTTCCTGTGTTAGATCTTCTTTATCATAAGAATATCGGATAAAAGCGTCCTCAAATAATTTTCTATCATCTTCTCTTCTATAAGTATTAATCTGATATGAAAAACTAAAGGTATTTAAATATCTTTGTAAAGTATTTGCTTGTTTCGCCTGAGTTGATTTAAGTTTATCATGTTCCCAGCCCAAATTTAAATAACGATTAATTCTAGCAACCGTTTGGTCTAGACGCCTTGGCGGAAAATATTCCGTTAAACCTTGGTTAGAGTTATCGTTTGATTTATTCGGATTATAAGTTTTTATTTCCAAAAAATTTTCATCTTTGCTTTTTAATTCCTCAACATAACTACTAACTTCGCGCGATTCTAAATTTAAATGTGTTAATTTATCATTTTTAAATAAAATTTTGGCCATATCTAAATAATGTTGATCTTTATAGTTATTAAGTATAAATTCTTTTTGCTCATTATTTAACAATACGCGCTCCCTCTGGAAAACAGACCTATCCTTATATTCAATATTATTATCTAATAGATATTTCTTAACTAATCTACCCTCTTTACTACGCGTATCAATATTTTGATTATCGTAAACTAAACTAGTTAGTTTCGATAATGTGACATCTGGATTTGCGTTTAAAATGTCTTTTATTTTTTGTTTTTGGTATTCAGTTAGATCCATATAAATTAAATAATTTGATAAACTAATTTTCTGGCTTTTTTTAGAATGCTAGCTTTAATTTTAGTAATTTGGCGATAAGAAGGGCGCCCTTCTTTTAGGCTTAATTTATATCCCATTTTTTTAGCCACCTCTTCTTCGTCTAGCCCCTGAACAAACATATAATCATAGACTTTCCATTCTATATTATTTAAATTCTTATGCATTATATCATGAAATTCTGGAATTTTTTGTTCTATATTAACAAAAACTTTATCATTTATAATTAAATTTTCAATTGTAGCGTTTCCGTCTTTATGAATTGGAGTACTAATACTTATAGGAAACTTTAAATCGTGAGCTGTTTTTTTACCTTTTTCCCATTTTGAAAAATCTTTGCAATCTCCTGATTGTATACCATATAATTGACACGCATTATCACCCAAATTATATTTACATTTTAAACATGGGCGCGAGAAATTCGAATAATAATTTCTCAACATATTTGTCATTTGATGATTTATAACCTGATTTAACCATGGTCTTAATGGTCGATCAGGATTCCATTTATCCCATTTTTTATATATATGATATCTTAATTTCTGGGCGACATCATCAAAATCCATCCAGGCTATAGCGGTTAAATGCCAGCGATGTTTTCTTTTTTTTATTTCAGAATCAACTATATCAATACTTTCTTCAAAAGATGGTCTAATCATATAATTATCTTATTGAAGATCCTTCTTTTTGAAATTCCGCTAGCACTTGGTCTGAAGTTCTACTAACTAAGTTATTTGATTTATCTTTTGGTGTATTAGCATTACGATCATTTGCTGAATTTGGATCAATTAAATTAGATAAAGTATTAGATTGAGATTGGTACACGGTTACTTTAAAAGCGGGTTTAATATTTTTAAAATTAGCGCTCGTTTCCGTTTCACTCTCAGGCGTAGCTTTTATTGAGCTAGTATTATTTTTCGTATTTATTATAAATGCATTATTTTGAAATTCAAATTCACATTTAGAACATTTATTTGGCAAAGGTCCGTTATAGCTATTTCCAAACCCGCATTTTTTACAAAAAATTTTCATACACTTAATTATTATATCATACCTCTTATTTTTATAATATATTTTTTATAAAGTGTAATGTATATTATGAGCCATCAAGGATTATCAATTTCAGAACTAATAAAAGAAATAAAAAAAGATATAGAAGAATTCGATGGAAAACTAAATATTTATAAAGGAAAATACTGCGGCGGGGAAAGCAAATGCTCAGGGCTTTTTTATTTAGATAACAATGAAAGCCCAATATTAAAAATAGCAAAAGGTTCGAATCCAGAACAATGGGTGGGAATTTTAATTCATGAGTATTGCCATTTTTTACAATGGAGAGACAATTCAAAAGCCTGGAGGACTTTCGCGGAAGGCTGCGCGTCTTTTGATGATTTGATGCTAAATCCTGCGAAATATAAGAAAGAAATAATTGATTTAATCTCACTCGAATTAGATTGCGAAAAAAAAACCGCGAGAATTATTAAAGCAAATAACTATTTTGACATAAATATATACATAAAAAATGCTAATGCTATATTACTTAAATATGTATATTTATACTATAACAATAAATGGCCGTCAAATTTTTCTAAATTTAAAAAAGTCCAGGATAAATGCCCAGCAAAACTTTTAAAATCATCATCAGACTATCTGAATATAGATAAGAATATTTTATCTATTTTTAATTAGAAGATTTTTTTATTTCTTCAAATTTATCTATTATAAAAGATAAGATTTCGGATCTTACAATATCAGATTTATCAAATTCAAAAGTTCTGATTCCGCGTTCTATAGATTCCTGATTATTAAATGAATTAAAAAGAGTGTCAAACCCGCTTTTTTTAATATCTGATTGTTGAATATCGCCACATATAAATAAAGTAGAGAATTTTGCCATTCTTGTCATTACCAACAAAAAGTCTTCTATCCTACAATTCTGAGCTTCGTCTAAAATAAAAGATGCGTTTGAAATATTTAGCCCCCTTAAGAAACCTAATGGTATACCATGAATTCTTTGATCTGCCATTAAAGCTTTAACTTCTCCAGTAGATAAAAGTTCGCTTAACTTGTCTTCCATTGGTTGCAAGTACGGGTGCATTTTTTCGTGAGTATCTCCTTTTATATATCCAATACCATGCACAGAACTTTCCACCGGAACTCTACTATAATAGATTTCATTTATTTTTTTATTTTGCATTTTTAGCAAAGACGTAAAAACGGCTAAAAGTGTTTTTGCGGTGCCGGCCACACCTTTGACTATCATAATTTTTGTATTTTTATCCGCAGCCAGCTCAATAAATTTTTTTTGTTTTTCGGTCCAAGGAAGCTCTCGAATTTTTAAATTAATAGCTAAACTAGTTCTTTTTCTCTCCGTATAAACGGACTCGTCCTTTTTTTCAATTTTTTTCCCCATAAATTTTTTTGAAATTGTACTCTACCCTATATAATACATTACACTCAACTTTAAAATAAAATGTCAAAAAGAAATATTTACTTTTTTCAATGGCCGTCAGATTTAGGTGGCGCAGATACTAGACTTAAAAATTTATTACAAGCTTTTTCGGAGTCCGGGCTTTATAATTTAACCTGCATTCCAAATGATGATTCTCGTTTAACCGAAAAAGAAAACGTTGAGTTTTTAAAAAAACTTGGAGTGAACTCATTAAATTGGGATTCCTTGCCCGAAAAGGACGATGGTATCGCTATTTCTTTTTGTAATTTTAGATTATTTTCAGAAGACTGGCGAGTTAAAAAAATAAAATCAATTGGGCTAAAGTTTATTTGGTCAAATGATATGATGTGGAGAACACCAGAAGAAAATCGCGCAATAGAAAATGGTTTAGTGGATGTCTCAATCTATACTGGCCCCAAACACTACCAAGATACAAGTAGTCCCGATACTAAAAACCATATAGAATATATCGTCCCAAATTATTTTCACTTTAGTAATTTCGAAAAACGCCCCTCAAAAAAGATAAATGATAAATTTACTATAGGAAAGCATAGCCGTCCCGACAAAATGAAATTTTCGGATAATTTTCCGTTATTTTATCAAAATCTAGATCTAAAAAATCCTAAGTTTAGAGTAATGGGGATTTCGAATGAATTTAGAGACTATTTCTCTTGGTTTAATTTCGATAAAGAATTATGGGACTTAATAGAACCTAACGGAGAATCTACTAACGATTTTATTTCTAGTTTAGATTGTTATGTTTATAACAGTCACTACAAATTCACCGAAACCCAATGTCGAGCAACAATAGAATCAATGTTACTAGGAGTTCCCGTGATAGCTCCAAATAAAGATAATTTTATAAACCAAATATGGCATGGTAAAACTGGATTATTATATCAAAAATATCAAGATGTTAAAAATTATGCGAAATTACTAGAAGATAATAAAGATTTTAGATTAGAAGTAGGCGAGTTTGGAAGATTAGTATCAAAAAGAATTTGGTGCGATGCAGAAAAACACATTAAGATTTGGGAGGAATTATTTACAAAGTTATGATAAACAAAAAAATTTGTTATTGGTCGGTTGGCTGGGGGGAACACAGTTATATGCTACAACCTCTCGTTGATTCTTTTCATAAATTTAATATCGAAGGAGACTTTCTAGTGTTTTCTGATCTAGAAATAAATGGGGCTATAAATAGAAAATTATCAAAAGATATAGACTTAAATCTTTCTAATTACTTATTTAAATTTGATTATTTAAAATTATTAAAAAATGAAACTGACTATGACTATTTTATTTTCATAGATGCGGATAGTTTATTTTTAAAAAAACCAGAAAGAGATCCTTTATTTTTTATGCAAAATCAAAATCCATGGTTTTGTTTTTTAGAAAGCCCAATTAATTCGAAACAAACAAGTAGGTCTGATTGGTGGGGGGTACCAAACGACGCCCTTGTTTATATATTTAGAAGCATGGGAGTAGTAACGGAAGAGATTAGAAATCTTAATGCTGGATATTGGATATGTCATAAAAATTTTATTGATCAAGCTTACTCATTGGGAATGGAGTGCTTCGAAATATTTAAAAAATATGGTTTTAATGTCACGGAGGAAATTCCAATGTCTTATATATCAAATTATATAATGCTCGATCCTAGCTTTGCGTTTCATGAAAATTATTTTGATTATTGGGCTTCTGACTGGACGGGTGAGTTCAAAAATGAAGTGCCCATATATTCAAAATGGCGTAATACTTCATATATGACCGGAGAACAGGCCACAATATCACCGTGTTTAATACATGCTATGAGAAGTAAACCTGCGCTTATTCAGCTCGGTAAGAATTCTATCGAAAAAGATGCATGATTTCGATTTTGATATTTCCTTTATTTGCATGTTCAGCTTTTCGCAAGAAAAGAATATAAAAGCGGCTGAAAATTTTAGCAAATTTGGACTATTAAATATTCAAACTTCAAAAGTAGAATTAAATGCTTTAGTATTCAAAGACGATTTAGATAAATTTGAAAAAATTAAGTCTAACTTTAACTCGAATATAAATATTAAAATTTGGTCTTCTCATGACGACTCAGTTCAAGAAAAAATACATACGTATCTACAAGATAATTTTACAGATCTACAGTCCAACCGTAGATGGGTAATGCAAGTAGACGACGATTCTTCTACAGACGTAAATAATTTATTAAATCTTTTAGACTTTTATTATGATTGTACTGATCCAGTATTATTAACCACTTGTAAAGTTTATAATGATTTTAATAAAAAAGAAGAATCGATTAGGCTATTCCGAAAATATTTAAAACAGCCTATGGATTTTAAAACTATGTTTTTTGACAAAAAATTTATACATAGGTTGTCCGGAAATACATGGGAAACTGGGATTATTAGTCACGGAGGTATGAGTAAAATTTATAAAACAATAAACACCACTTCATTTTTCAATGACTTTAAACAAATTAGATTGAGTTCGGCTGGTGATAGATGGTTTGATTTTTTAGGATATCTCTGTAAAATTCCAACCATCATTAGTCCAATTTTATCTCATTTTAATTTTATTGATAACTTTTCTTTAAATGGTGGGTCGGTTTGCCACATTCATTATCTTAAAGATGAATCTTATAAAAGTTTATTTTTATTAGAGTATGTGAATGAATTTATTTTAAATAAAAAAATAAAAATATACTACGAAGATACGGAAGCAAGCTCGGAAAAAACTATAATAAAAGAATTTCCAGCCATGGTATTTTTAGAAAATGGAAAAATCGACTTATTGGAAGATAAAACAAATTTAAATTTTGAGAATAGCTTTTCAAGATGGCTAGTAGAAAAAAAGTTTTTTTATATTATTAATTCAAAAAATCAACGTATAATGGGATTTCAAACGAATAATTTTTATAAACATAAATTACCTAAAATATTATTATTCGGGGAATTTATTGACACAAAAGTTGACGAAAAACTTATTATGAAACTGCTTGACTAGTATTTAATATTTTTTCTTTTATTTTTTTTAAAATCTCCGCGTCCCCGTCCTGAAACGGGTTTATACTCATAATTCCAGTTTTATAGTTAAAAACTCGTTTTATCATTTTTCTATGCACTGAATTTACATTTTTAGAATCAGAATTATTTAAAGAGCCCGTTTCAACTCCCGCCTCAAGTTCTATTATAGAACGCACCGCGTTTGAAGTCAACTCATTTCCAAAAATAACTAGATTAGAAACCTCTAAACCTGTTTCAGAGTATAAAAAAGAAGGCAACCAGTAATTATTTATGATATCATCTAAATCAATTAGTCTATCGCATATAAGTTTTTCATTAAACAATTTATTCTCCAATAATTCTTTCTCTAAATAAGCGCCGTTATTAATAATAAATTCTAATAAACGACTGGACGCATTATTTATTAACATATAGTTACTTCCACCAATAATCTCCGTAGAACTAAACACTTGGTTGGCGACAAAACTACTTATGTCCAAGCCTAACATACTAGATTGTTTGACAATCTCATCTTTAAAATCATCATTACCGTCTAAATCATGATAAACAAAACAGTCTTTTTGTTTTTCTAAAACTTGTTTTATTTTTTCTTTATAAAGAATAACTCCTGGATCAAGATATATAAATGGTTCATTTATAGACTTTAAACAAAGTAATTTACTTATAGTTCTTCCGGCAATATTCGGAAGTTTCATATTGTAAATCTCTTCTTTTGGTATAATTTTAATTTCGTCAAAAACCTTACCACAGTCGCTTGGTAAATCAAAAAATTCATCATAAACCAAACAAGTTTTAAATCCGGATTTTTGTGCTAGGTGGCTCGACACCATTAACATTTCAACTAACAAATTTTTATTTTTATAAAAACGGCTATAAGAATCTAAGGTAGAAAGTAAAGAAAAGACGGCTTTCATTATAATATAATTATATAAACTATAAGAATTATTATAAAAATTATTAAACCAACCTATAAAATTGTAACTTATTTCAAGTTACCTCTTGCATCTTCTATGCTGTCAAACCAATACCAACCATCTACGGGATATGTATAATTATCTTTTTCTTCTTTTGTTAAGTAAAAATTTCCATACGGCCCATAAATTTTTGTACCATACAATAAATCACCATTATCATTTTTATAAAATCCAGATGTATCAGTATTTATGATTTCTTCTAATATTTCTTCGTCCATAAATTTTTATACGGTTACTACTGTCCAGCCTTTTGCAGTTGCTATGGATGGGTCATGCCCTGCTATACCGTAGTTTCCAGCCACACCAACAGATTTTCCAGCTCCATTTGCTGAAAGATTTGAATAAATAGTATTTAATGCTGATGCACTTAAATTACAGTTTGTCATATAAAATGTCGCATTCATACCGGTTAATGTCATCTTGGAAAGAGCGTTGCAATTTGCTAGAAACGGAGTGCCGAGGGATGTTGCGGCTGAAATGTTGCAGCCCAAAAGCTCTCGAAGATTAAGCATTGAGTTGAAAGCCGTTGTAGCATTAGTGCAGAGATTTAGGTTCCAATTTGTTAAATTCAAAGATTGAAGCACATTGCAGTTTTGAAACATATTGTTCATCGCAGTGACTTTGGATGTGTTCCAATTGGACACATCAACGCGGGGTAGCGAGGAGCAACTATTAAAAACATAAGCGAATGAGGTTACATTGCGGGTATCCCAATTTGAGCAATCTATTTCTTGCAGACTATTCGCTCCGAAAAACATATTCGCCATCACGGTTGCAGTCTGTGTGACGAATTGATTCGGCAATTTTATGTAGGTTATCGCGAGGGCGTCGCGAAACATATCTCCGAAGTTGCCGACATTTGCTGTGACCCAGTTTGATAGGTCGAGAGTTGTTAAACTCCAGCATGAAAAAAAAGCTCCATTTAAATTTGTGATGCTGCTTGTAACCCATTCGTGTTCGTTTAATGAACTAAGCCGAGTGCAGTTTCTAAACGCTCCACTCAATGAGGTTATCGCGCCCCAAGATGTGATATGGATTCTTTCCAAAAAGCCGTGTCGAATCGCGGTGGTTCCCAGAACAAAATTAACTCCGGCGGCAAGATTCGGAAGGTTGATATTCATATCTAACCACCCACTTGAATAGATTTGTAAACCCGTTGGAGATGTTACTTTTATACCCAAATCCATTTTAGAAAAAGTCTTGCCTGTCTGCGTGTAGATGCGAACGAGACATTGTTTATAGCCGAATTTTGCTACCGTGCCAGAATCCAAAGCTGCATTAGAATAGTTGTATACATGAGTGCGAATTGTATTAGATGTTGCGGTTTCGATTTGGCCGTCCCCCCAATCGATAAAGTAAGATGACGCATCCGTAGTGTTCATTCGCACGGTGCAAAAATTTTCTGTATTATCGAAAACTGCATGAAGGGCACTAATTTCATTGGCGCTCGCCGAAGGTAGGGGTAACCACTCCGTAGGGCGCGTATACGAATCAGACGACCTATATGTTTTAGGCACTTCGTTTGAAAACAAAGGCGTTGTCCCAAGATATGCTTTAATAAATTCGGCCATTATGATTTAATAAAATAAAGAGTGTTTGGATCTTTCGGGACGATACCATCATATTCTGCCTGCGTTATTACGCGTATAAAATTAACCGGGGTAACGTCTGATGTGTTTTTTTGAATCGCAGTTCCTGTTGTAACTGGAGTTGTAGGAACCCAGGCACTACCATTCCATATCGGCGATTGCCCTGTTGTTGCTGATGATTGTTGTAAATCAGATAATGATGGTTTACGATTAGTCCATAACCCACTTTGATTAAAAATAAAAAAATCTCCACTAGTAGGGTTAACAATAGATGCGTCATGCAACTCATCGACTTCAAAACCATTTTGAACGGTAACAAAAATAGACCCATCATTTTTAGAGGTTAAGACGGTTCCAATTCTAACCATATGGTTTGGAGCAGTTGGTTTCAAACTAGACAATTGTCCACTACCCGATGTGGATAGATAGAGTGTTTGACCAACTGTATAACTTGACGTATTTATTCCATTAACTATACCAAAAGTAGTTACATAACCTGGATTATTTGGTAGCATTGTATTAGATACCACGCCAAGAGTTCTAGCTGATCCCGCTTCGCTATTTGCTATAGATAATTGAAAGCCAGGGTTATTCCCATTTGTCCCAGTAAGATAAACGACAGAACCAATATTGATAGTTTGTGATAAATTATTTTTAACCCTAACCCAATTTTCTTGACCTACTTGGAGGCTTAATCCAGAAACATCTGGATATATATTTAAAGTATGATTATCGTCGGAATAATAAACCAAACCTTGTTGATAGTCAGGAACTTGCTCTGGAGATAATACATTAAATTTTAATCCAGATACATTAGTTTGATTAACAAACGTTTTTATTCCAGAAATAGTTTGATTTCCAGTAGTATAAACTATATCCGCAATTCCTAGATCGGAACGCACGGCGTTAGAATCTCCAGTCGAATAATTTAACTGGTCGTTAACCCGTGTTCCTGTAATATAAATTGCCATAGCGTAATACTATCATATATTACACGGAAAGATCCCGATTAAAAAATATTTTTAAGCGGTAATTACGTTATAATTTAGAGTTGTAGACCAAACAATATTTTTACTAGCTTGCCCGTTACCTTGTAGGGCTAAACCGGAAGTGCCAGCTGAAAGTGTTATTGTCCAGTTTTGAGCATTAGATCCTTTAGCAATTTGTGTTACTTGCGATAAAATCATGTTAACACTATCAGAATCTTTTTCTAAAACTCCGAGTACTTTCCATGCGGCAGAATCCAAACCATTCGCATTATCTGCGGATTCATCCCTAGCAGTAACGACACCTTCAAATGTTAAAGTAGAATCTGTAGCGACCGAGATCATATCTCCACTTCCAGAGCCATTTTCGTTTAAAGAAACGGCGGTCGCGCTAGTACCGCGCGCTCTTCCTACAATTATACCACCATAAGTAACATTAGTGCCGCCACCAACATTCGTTTGATCGTCAGCAATTTGAATTTTATTTAAATGACTTTGGTCAGAAACTGTTGAAATACTATCATTCGCAACGCTTATACCATTACCCTGACCAACATTTAGAGTAATATTGCCAGTGAGTAATCCACCACCAAGCAAACCACTTCCAGCGATAACGTCGGTTGTATTATTTGTTTTTGAGTCAAGAGCGGACTGTAAGCCACTAATGTTAGCAATTATATGATCATGTGAGCCATCTATAACTTCAACTGATACTGTCAAGTTAGAACTACCATCAAAATTCGTAGTAATACCCGTGGCATCACCAGTTATAGCAACATAGATTGGAGTCTGTAAAGATGTTGCTGTAGTAGCATTTCCTAAGAATCCACCAGTAGAATAAATTGGCAAGCTAGATTCAAATCTATCGTCAGATGAAGAATAAGTAAATGAACCATAAGTACCTTCTGTTCCACTTATAGTGAATCCAGCGCCATCAGCCTGAGCCTCAGTAGCGCCAGTTGCTAAAATAATATTCTTATCACCGATTTGGACATCAGTTGAATTAATATAAGTGGTTGTTCCACGAACATCTAAATCGCCTAAAACAACAACTTTTCCAGCAGCACTATTATGAGTGGCTGGATCGATATATAGGGTATTAGGAGCTAAAATTGTGCCTTCAGAGGCACCAGTTATTGTTAACTTGGAGCCAGTTATTTCGCCAACAGCAATATTATTAGCTGTAGTATTACCATTTGTAGTAACGGTATCTAAAGTTGAATTAACTAATTGTAAATATCTAGTGTCTAAATCAGTTGTAGAAATTGATGTTAAATGGCCATAGTCATCAAGACCAATAGATTGAATTACTACTCCACTAGAATTGGTAGAAGAAGCTTGCGCGGAGGTATCTTCATGACCAATTGAGATAAGATTTCCGTTTCTGGTTACGGTTATACCAGTTAAGCCACTAATATTAACTGAGCTACTAGTACCTCCGTCATCTGGAGAGAGAACGATACTAGCGGAATTTGCGCCATAATTATCACCGGATAAAGTATAAAGAGTATTCGAAGAATCTAATGCCCCAGAAACACCCGTAACAAAATCATAAACAGCTTTAGACGATGCCGCAAAACCTGTTATAGAGGAACTTACAGATTGCGTTAATACAGCATCCCTAATATGCCCAGTTATATTATGTATGTCAGTAAAAGTACCAGTAGTAAAGTCTAACTGAACCCCATTTAATTCGCCAATATAAAGTTTATCTCTCATATAAGTACTTTATTATTACACACGTATTTATTAAAAATAATAAGTTTTTTTAAAAATTTAATTCGCTTAACTCAACTCTTGCTATCCATCTAATATTAGTGCTATTTTTACCTACAATATAAAATTTTAAAGAACCGTTCGCAATATTAACATCAAATTTCATTTCCCCAACCCCAATTTCATCATTAATTAATCTAGTGTGCGGACTTCCTATAAGTTTCACTGTAGACGCGTTTGCCCCTCTTTTTGCGGCTCCATCTACTACCATTGCAACCGTATTTCCTATATTGTCTCTTCCCAGTAATTTAACATTAAAAAAATAGGAAGTATTATTTTTTAAAACTAATTTGGCGCTAATTCCATCTAAATAAAGTTCAGTAAGAGAATCATTAAAACTTTCCCCCCTAAGAATAAACAGTGAAGTTTGGGCATCCCCTTTTGTTGAGAAAGATCCATTAGAGAATATTAATTGATTAGAATTAATTTCTGGGTTTAATTCGGCGTCACCAATAATAGCAGAAGAGCCCGTAATCGATTCCGAATTAAGGGAATTAGTTTTTATATTATCTATTAATAATTGGAAGGACATTATGTAATTATATAAGCTAAATTTTGAAGTTTATACCCACTATTGTTTATTGTACTAGAAAAATAAATATGAAAGCCGGTTGTAGTAATAGAGTCTATTCTATGAAGATATGTAGTAGAATATGGTGATGTTATATTAGAGTGGACGGTAGGTATAGAAGAAAAAACAAATGGAAATAAAATTCCAGTTTGAGTTATACCAGATGGTAAATCTGAAATAAAAGAGGCGACGCCGCTAGAAATTGAATCAAAAGATTTTTTATCTAAATGATAGTATTCATTATTATTTCCGCCGCCTTGAAGCCCAGATAAATTATTATGATTAACTGGATCATTACCACTAATATAATGACTAGGGGCATGTTTTATTGCACTTACAGAAAAAGGCTGAACAGCTACTTTTGTACTGCCACCTTGCTGAATTTGTACATTTACAGGTCCACAACTCATAATTCTGTACAATTTTTAATTATTTTTACATTTCCTGATAAAACTTTATCAGATACGGTATTATCAAAGTCATAATCGGCAAAAATATCATAGTAACTATCTGCCTCGATTAGCGCCGCTGTTTCTTGTTTTGTTAATGAAAATTCCACTATAGCATTCGGGCTATCTATTTCATTAATAGTAAAAGTTGCCTGTAAAACATCATCAAAAGATCTACGTATTTGACCGTGTAATGTTTTATCTGTTAAATCATAAGTTAAACCGTCAGAATTTGTTAATTTAGCTGTAAAACAAAATTTAGCTCTTTTTTCAATAGTAATATCGTAAACTCCAGCTCCCATATCCTATAATTTACACTATATTTATAAATGCGAGCAATAGTATGTGTTGCTATAGGTTAAATTAAAAAATAAAATAAAAAAAAGCCCACCGGAATTTTCTGTTTTGACACCGAATAAAAATTAATTAAATATACCATAATTCTAAAAAAGGGTAGGGGGGGTAGGTATTATTAGATTAATACTATAGAATAGAATAGATTAAGAGATAGTTAATAGGTAGAGGTTAAATTAAATTAATAAAAATTAATAGTGTGGAGATTGAAATCGGACCCCCCCGGGGGCTTTTTTAAAAAACACTTCTCTAATTTTTTCAAAAATAGGGAGGGGGGTGTGCTGTCAAGACATTTTTCTATAAAAATTTTCTAAAAATATGAAAAAATTGTTGCGGTTCCGTGATTCTTTGCTATCTTTGTGGGTATGGAAGCAAACGACATCGCCACGCTAGTAGTAATCATCTGGTTTTGCACTATCGCAATCCTCTTAAAGATTCATCTCGAAACACGATAAAAATAATTTGACACATTCACACTTTTAGAATAAATTCTCACCATGATTCCAACGCTCCTCTTTTGTTTACTCTGCTTCCTGCTTCTCCACATTTTCGATCACGCATCACGCTAAAAAATAATTGTTGACCGCACGAAATTTTTTGATACATTAAAACTATGAACAACGAACTAACCCAAATCGACAACGATACACTTCAGACCATTCGCGTGAGCCTCATTCTCTGGATTATGAATCACTGGCAGCATCGCAAAATTTTTCGCAGTGAGATCAGAAAAAATGTGAAAGCTCTCCGCACAATGCGCAACAGCCTCGCGGTCTATCAAGAAAAAGCATTCTGGGCTAAATAATCCTTGCAACTAAATTCAATTCCACTATACTAAAACTATGAACAACACAAACACCATCCACCTGCCAGAAGAAGCAAAGCAGAAACTTGAAAACGAAATTCACAAGGCTCTTGGTCAACGCGCCCTTTATGGTCAACGCTATGGCTGGGGATATGCAATCAAGTGGTTCGCCGCTTGGGAAAAACAATACAACGAAAAAAATTCGTTGACACACTAACTCTTTTAGAATAGATTACCAACATGATCCCAATAAATACCATCCCACTTCATGCTGTGACTCACCCACAGCACTTCATCAAGTTTAGCGCAACGCATGAGTGCAACAGCGCGGGAACGCATGACTGGGGAACATTCCAGATTCATTCCTCGACTCGCCTGTTTGATGTGTTCGCCGTTAAGCAACCCGATGGCTCTGTGATTGGCAACTATCACGGCAACGAGGAAACTCGCCTTCGCCTTGTCAAGCAGAAATCCGACAAGGTTTCTTTTGTCTGCTCTATGTATGGCATTGGGGGTCAATCGCTCACCTGTGACGATGGAGTTAAGCGGGAAGATGGCTCTTTTCTCTACAATGGCAGTTATGACTGCTGGAGCGACTAATAAATAAACAAATAAATAACAACACCATGAAAACAATCGATAAACTATTCTATCCGGCCTTCTTATGCGTCTTTGCTTATGCAATGTTCTCTTTGTTTCTTAACTTTGCGGACTATGTAGGCAAGCATGGAATTGATGCCTATAATGCTGTGAATGATGAAGTTATGAGCTTTGTTGTAGGAGAGGGTAATCTCTAATAGCCTAGCGCAAGCGTCTGAACTATAACGACTTGCACAAGGCCGGGAGGCGCGCGCTTGCAACCCATTGAATAATAGTGTTTTACAACTTGGCACGATTCTTGAATGGCTCGAATGGATACTTGGCACAGCATTTGCTTACACGCATAAAAAAAATAAAAAATAATTGTGGACATTTTAGAATAGAGAGAGTAGATTAGAAACATGAACAAATACCTGAACCAAGACGAACTGATCGACCGACTCTCTGACTACGCTGGAGAGAACCTCTACAACAAATACGACCGCTTCATGGAGGAAGCAGGCGGCAACGCTTGGCTTGCCCAAAGCCTCGCGCAAGAGGACGCTATCCTCAAGAGGATTGCCCGTGAGCAAGCTAGAGAGCAACGCGAAACGGAACGCTTCAACTAATAATTTATAGCCCGCTAGGGGAAACGAGGCTCCATGCCTCCGCCTGTAAAGGCTCACCCTAGCGTGGCTAATTTCTCCTTAACACTATGACAACACCAAACGACAACGCACCCGAACCCGAACCCGATGATGATAAATATGGCATTCGTCGCCCCTATGACGGATGGGAGGGCCATTGGGCTGGCGATGGTTCTGGCATGGACGACTTCGCCGACTACAACGCCAACGAGGGGGGCGACTACTAGCAAGAATCGTGCCAAGCGTAAGTTGCTGCGTAGCGGCGACTTGCGCGAGGCCGCCCCCCCCGCGCGCGCAAGTCATTGAAGCCCAACGCTTTACAATAGAAGATTGTGCTAGCAGGAATCATGCCAAGTCTCGGAAAAATGTTGGCACGATAAATGCTACAAAAAAAGTTGGCACGGGAAATGCTCTAAAAAAATTCACAAAAAGAAAAAAAATCCCTTGCGTTTCTCTGCGTCTTGGCTTATGCTTAAAGCATGAAAAATAAGAACACCACCGCCCTGACACTCGACCAGAACATTGCCGCTTCGGTGGCTCTGATCGCTAACATCCGCGAAAATCTCACCTATCGTCACCACACGCCAGCCGTGCGCGAAAATATCCGTTTCGCCGTGCAAGCTCTCCGAGTCCTTCGCGCTACTCGCCTTTTTTAAGTTGACACCCGAATAAAAAATAATAAAATAAAAAAATACACCATGAAAAAACTACTCGCCACAAACACCAAACTCGAAAAAGGATCAACCCTTAACTGGCAAACCCGTGGGTTGTCTCTCGCCCCTGCTAACCTGTCCGGCAAACAGCTTTGTCCACATCGCTCGCCAGGATGCGAGGCGGCTTGCCTCAATACTTCGGGGATGGGCGTTTTCTCTAATGTCCAAGAGGCGCGAATCAACAAGGCAAAATTTTTGATCGAACGGCGCGGGGAGTTCGTCGCCGCATTGAATAAGGAACTTGCCAACCTCAACAAGCAAGCTGGCAAGGGTAAACAGATTGCCGTGCGTCTCAATGTGCTTTCGGATCTGCCTTGGCACAATATGATCGACATGGAATCTTTCCAAAACCTTCGTTTCTATGACTATACGCCGAACCTTGCGCGGATGATTCAATTCCTTAATGGCGAACTGCCTGCGAACTATCATCTTACATTCAGCCGTAAAGAAAATAATCAAAGCAAAGTTGAGCTTGTCGCCGCAATGGGTGGCAATGTGGCGGTTGTTTTTGATAAACTTCCGCAAACCTATCTCGGCAAGCCGGTTGTGGATGGTGATGCAACCGATCTTCGTTTTCTTGATCCTCGCGGCGTGATCGTGGGCTTGAAAGCCAAGGGCAAGGGTAAAAAAGACACATCGGGCTTTGTTATCCATTCCTAACATGAGCGCGACCGTTTGCCTTCTCATCGTCATCGGCTTGGTTTACATAGCTTTAGAACTTAATAAAAATAAAAAATGAAAATACAAATGAAATTTCCCACTTTTCCATCTTTGCTTGCTGTTCTGTTTATCGGTCTTAAGTTGACTAACCATATCCAATGGAGCTGGTTATGGGTGCTATCTCCAATATGGATTGGCTTGCTTCTTGCATTGCTTAGTTTTTGCTTAGGAGTCGCCCTGCTTGTGATTGTCAAACTTCTGGAAAAATAAGCGCAAAGCCTTGTGTTTCAACAACTTGCACAAGGCCGGCCCCCGCGCGTGTGCAAGTCCTTGATTGTCAATATCTTACATTGAAGGCCCGCAGACCCGCATAAACACTGGCTCTCCGGTCGTCACCCGCAGAGCGAGGCTGGAAGCGGCTCTCCGGTCGTCACCCGCAGAACGAGGCTGGAAGCGGCTCTGCGCGTCAAGGGAAATCGTAAAATTTATTTTCTAAAAATAAAAAATAATCGTTGCGTTTTTTAAGGGGCTGGGATACCTTTTCAACATGACCACCACGCCTGAACTCGAAGACCTACTCACCCACGCGCACTCTGACGAACTCGCTTCCGAATGGGAATGCGAACAAGCAATTCTCGCCCTGTCTGGATACAATCAATATCTGGACGAGCAGGAAAAACAATACTGGGAAAACCTCGCAAAAAAAAGCGAAGGTTTTTCTTGCCAACATTAAACCCACAACCTAACATCAGAATCCTATGACAACAACAAACAACAACATCATCATCAGCACATACGGCAACGGAATCGCGGTCGGGCTTCAAGGTTCACGCGAGCAGATAGACCAGACCTTCAACCGCTTTTTTAATTGGGGCGCGGCAGCCCCTAACGCAACCTTCATGCGTTCAAGTGACGACTGCGAAACCGAGATCGGCGACATGGGCGACTCCTACCTTCACGAAGTCCACAACTCATTCGCCTACTTTCTCTCTACCGAAGAAGCAATGGTCAACGCTATGACCTCGCAAAATCTTGCTAACTGGCAAGATACGCCAGTTTCCAAGCAATACAAAGGTAAGCGTAAGGAGAAGAAACAAAGTGGGCAAAAGTTTCGCGCTGATGCACTTAACGCGGCCCGTGATGAATACAATTCATTCACTAAAGAGAACTTCATGCTTTACAGCAAGTCAGAGTCTCCACTTTTCAAAGTGACTGATGGTGGCCCTGCCTCAAGTGATTCATCCTCAATGAATTTCGCGGAAGCGGCGCGTGCTTATGGATACAAAAGCCGACTTGAAAAATAGTTGGCACGGGAAATGCTAGCATAAACCCTCAGCGTAAGTTGTTGAATATCAGCGACTTGCGCGAGGCCGGCCCCCGCGCGTGTGCAAGTCCTTGATTGTCAATACCTTACATTGAAGGCCCGCAGACCCGCATAAACACTGGCTCTCCGGTCGTCGCTCGCAGAGCTAGGCTGGAAGCGGCTCGGCGGGTGTCAACAAAAATCGTAAAATAAATTTTTAAAAATAAAAAAAAATTCGTTGCGCTCTCTGAAAATTCTGATACATTAAAAGCATGACAAAAGAAAACACCACACTAACAGATGCCCACCATGTAGCCATTCGCGTTGGACTTGCAAATTCAATCCGCAATAGCTGGCGGCATCGCAAGTATGACACCTCACGCCAGATAGTGAAGGATGCAGTTTCAACCCTTCGTCTTGTTCGCAACTCTTGGAAGTTGGAAGCAACCCCTTGGACTAAATAATGGAGGCAATTCCTTTCCTTGTTGTTTTTATATGGTTGACAACTTGCGGCGTTTTAATTAAATTTTACCTCGAACCCTAAACATGAAAAATAAAATTCTCCTCGCCCTTCACAATAACGGCCAGAAATTCATCAACCGCTCACACGCGGCGGACAGGCGCGGCAAGCAAGTTTCCGCCTTTGTCAACTTTCACCTTTTCAACTTGTGCTATAACCTGCGCGATTTTTTGAGAAAATAATCCTTGCCACACTCTCAAAATTTTAATAAATTAAAAATTCACCACCATGAAACTAACCACAAAAAACCAAGACCCAAAAAACTACACCGAAGCCCGTTTGATCCTTCACAAGATCGGCGATCAAAAACCATACTTTTCTCTGACTGGTCGCGTTGTCGAGAATGGGCGCGAATCTGTCGGCGGAGCAATCCACAAAGAAATTCTTGAAGCATTCCCACAGCTTGAAGATGCCGCCGCACTCCACCTTTCAGACATGGATGGAAAGCCCATGCACTCTTTTGAAAATGGAAAGTATTGGGCTGGCTTTACAAAATGGGAGGATGGAAACAGCAAGCACCTTGCAAGCCTCTGGAGAATTAGCGAAAACAGGGCGCGAGGTCTTACACATGACGCGCTCATGGCCCAACTCTGGCAGGATGGAGACAGCGACACTTTACCAGAAACTCTCCTCAAAGACTTCCACGATAGGCAGTTGCGCCGTTGGAAGCAAGAAGCCGACAATGTTATCAAAAAATATACTCTTGAAATCGTTGCAAGCTAATTACTTATATGATCTTTCTTCTCGCCACAATGGTTGGAATGTTTCTTGTATTCAATAAATAAAATGAAAAAAATACTTAAAGCACTAATACCACCAACAAAACATATTGGTTCTTATACACTTGCGGCAACAGAAGGTTTCTTCTATACTGCAAAGCAAAACATACTCTGGGAGTATAATAAAGCCAGGCAACGCGAAGGACTCCAAGAGGTTAAGAAAATGCCTCGCGGAACTAAATACAAAATGCAACCTCTTTTTGGATAATACTTTATGAAACAAAAACTAATACATCTGCTGTTCGGCTCGCCCGAAATAACTGGCACGCTTCTTGCTCACAACATCGCATGGTTTACGGAATCCACTTGGGTTGATAGGATTGTGCGAAATGGTCAGCTTTATCGGTATACGCCGAAAGATCGCTACAAGTAAACCCTTGAGCCTCAGCAACTTGCATGAGGCCGGCCCCCGCGCGATTGCAAGTGCTTGTTATTCAACAAGTTAATAGTTTTGAAAGAAATAATAGGGTCTTTTTCTTTCAAGATCATAACTTGGCACGATTCTTGTATGGTAGTGTTAGAAGGTTGGCACGGCTCTTGCTTACAGCCGTGTAAAAAAAATTAAAAAAATAAAAAATAATCCTTGCGATTACAGCGAGATCATAGTACCTTTAGAGCATGAAAGTTGAACTGATTGAACACTACCTGAACAACCTCACCAGCCTCAATCGGGGCGAGCGGACAACCCAGCAATGGCAGGATGTTTGCCTTTGGATTCTTGGCGAGATCATGGATGAGCCAGAGAACAGAAAAGTTCTGGAACGGCTCGCAGACGAAGCCAACAGCTAATCTCAACCACAACACCAACACACATGACCAAAAACCAATACAATGTCAGATGCCCAGAGTGCCGCGAAGCGGCGATTGCCAACTACGAACCAGCATACCAAGAATACGCTGGCGGTAGCGTTCAAGGCGGCGATACCTTCATCTCCTGCCCAAGTTGCGGCTTTGAGGATTTCATCAAGCGTGACCTGTCCAACTTCAACTTCGCGGAAAACCGCCGAGGCTGGTAATTCAACCACAACACCAACACACATGACAACACTACCACAAGCGCCACATCACAGCGTCCTGTTCAACATTGCCGCTTACACCCTCATCGGCTTGACCCCAGAGGACAAGCACAAGGTTTATGACTACATCGAATCCACCATGAACGGGGATGGTCTATACGAAGGCGCGTCCAAAGAGACAATCCTTCAAGCCTATCACGACCTCCAGATGGGCGATGTTTATGGACTCAACTGGGTCAATCACATCAGCACAATCCTTGAGGAACTGGACATGATCAAACCCTACATCAAACCCTACATCAAGCCTAACGATGAAGTTGCTTTATACGAAAACTATAATGGCTTTATGACCGAACAACCTTAAAAAACACACTAATCCTTAATAATATGAACAAACTAATACAGCAACTTGAGGAAGAAATCGAGCTTGTCGAAAAGCAAATTCCCATGCTGTTCGAGAGTGACCCGAAAAGGATCGCTCTGGAGCAGAAACTGGAACGCTTAAATGTTCGACTCGAAAATGCAAGCGACGACGAATCTCTTGCATACGCAGACAGAATTGCACATGACCTCTATGGAGGCTGGAGAGACTAACCCTACATCAAACACTAAACTAACCACTAATATGACCAAACAAGACATAGCTAAATATATATATAACTACGCCCAAGAACATTATGATGATGGAGGATGGGATGTCATCGTAGAGTGCTGGACACTTGATGCCATTGCTAATAGCTTGGAAGACGATGAAACTAAAGAAGAAGCACTTGAGAGCTTCAAGAGCCTTGCCGAGGTTCATGCAGAGAGGCAAGCTGACGCAGTAAACTGCTGGTAACATAGAGCAAGAATCGTGCCAAGCGCAAGTTGTTGAGTATCGGCCACTTGCGCGAGGCCGGGTCCCGCGCCCGTGCAACTCGTTGAATACAAGTAACTTAATAATATCAGCACATAATCCAGCTGATAGGCAGTGCATATGCGTATAGTTTCATTTTATTATTTGCCTATTTATTATTTCTCTATTTCGCTATTTGTCGATTCTCTTTTTCGCTATTTGCTGAAAATAAATTTAATTTTTTTCAAAAAAATCTATTGACTCACCACTCAAAAGAAACTACATTAGGGATGTAATGAAAACCATCATCAACAAAATCAAACTCGCCGTTGCAGACTCGAAACTCGGAGGCTTCCTGTTTCCGATTTACAAGATCACCTATCAGCCCAAGGACAAGGATGTGCAGGAGTATATCACCTCGCGCCCCTTTGGGAAGTTCAAGGACGGAATCACCACCTATTGCTATGGGAAAGGTATTCGCAGTTTTCGGTATGACCGAATCCTTAACAGAGAAGTTGTTAAGTTCCGTGCCACCGCGTAAGGTGTAATAATACTTCTGGCAGGAGTTGGTTCCCGATGATCCAATGGGTAGGTGAGTCACCTACGAAATCAAAATCGGTTGATCTTTTACATTTTAATTTTAGTATGCAATGTAGCTCAAATGACTAGAGTCCTGCTTTGTAGGCGGGGGCGTGAGGGTTAAAGTCCCTCCATTGCAGAAAAGTGACGCTTGGTGTAGAATAGAAAGCATCGCTCTCGTATGGGGGCGGGGACAGAGGCAGGGTCTGTAGCGTCATCCGATTTAGCTTGCTAGGGGAAATGAGGCTCCATGCCTCGTCCTGTAAGTTATGAGAAGTAAGCGCAGAGTTTGTAGAGGTCATCTTCTAGATGTCAGCCCGCAAAGGGTCGGTTCCTTGAATCTGGGACTTCTCATCAAACGACAAAGGCTTACCCTAGCGTGGCTAGTATTTGATTAGAAAATGCAGAATAGTTCAAGCGTGAGTTGAACTAAATAGCAAATTCTATACTATTTGGCTAATAGAGTAGTAATACCTATTCCGGTGCAGTCGAAAGCGGGATCGTGCGGCGTTTCGATGGTATTCGCGGCGATCAGCCAACAAATTTCTGCGGGTTAGAGTTCTGGGAACTCAAGTGTCTCATAAGCACTTTTAGGAGGGTTCGATTCCCTCACCCGCTATATTTGCCGGCATAGCTCAGTGGTAGAGCAACGGTTTTGTAAACCGTCGGTCCTCGGTTCGAATCCGAGCGTCGGCTCCATTCCCAGGTAGCTCAGTGGTAGAGCGGTCGGCTGTTAACCGATTGGTCGTAGGTTCAAGCCCTACCCTGGGAGCCATTGATTATTAAGTAGTTGCGCGATCCAGCCCCCCGCGCGCGTGTAATTACTTATTAGCCAATGAGTTGTAAAATTCGTGATAGCAAGAATCATGCCAACATAATCACACTATTAAGAAAAATAGTGCTTGTGTCTGTTATTTATTTCGATATACTATTTGGTAAAGACCAGACCGAAATGACAACAAGAATACATCTCCACCTTATGTGTATGATTCGCCGCCCCAAGAATTGGCGTTTCTATTTGGCAGGAATAAAAAGAGAAATTTTTCCTTGACCAACGGATAAAAAAAAAGTAATTTTATTATTCCACCATGAATATAAAAATACAAAACACCATTAGTCTTTGCGGATGCGAAGATGAAGAAATCACACTCGCCACAGGATTTGAAGATGCCTTCCTTGGTATCGCCACTCAATTCGACAACAAGTTTGCTGTTTATGACCGCGCCAAGTGCATAGAAATTCTTGCGCGTGATATGTCCTATGAGGACGCAGAAGAATACTTCCAATTTAATGTCGAGGGCGCATGGGTAGGTGAAAGCACTCCTGCCTTCTTGTGCTTTGAGAGAGATTAAACATTTTGCACCTTTAGCCAAATGGTAAGGCGCGGCTCTGCAAAAGCTGTATCGTCAGTTCGATTCTGACAAGGTGCTGATTCACAACAACCAACCAAACAAAACTACCATGCCAAACCATTGCACTAACCAACTCACACTCGAAAGCGGTGAAAGCCTTTTCGGGATATTATCACCATATCTAATCGACAAAGGCGAAGGAGATTTCGACTTCGATTTTCAGAAAATCATTCCCATGGATGAGAAACTATTGGAAGGAGAGGATTGGTATTCTTGGAGGGTTGTAAATTGGGGGACAAAATGGGATGGCTACGATGGTCGCTTTAACTCCGATGACTTTTCCTCATTCTCCTTTGAGACAGCATGGGCGCCGCCGCTTCCTATTATTAAGAAGCTCGCCGAATTGACTGGACAAACATTCATATTAGAATATATTGAGTATGGTATGTTCTTTTGTGGAAAATATACAGCAAGTCCAGAAGAGGATCACGATGAGTTCTACAACGATATTGAAACAGCACCACAAGAACTCCTTGATAGTCTTGGATATGAACCATGCGAAGAAGAAATGGAGGAAGTATGAAAATCACACTTAATTTCAGAGAAGGTGAGATGAAATGGGTAGAGACTTGCGTCTCAAAATACTTCGGAAGAAAACCAAAAAATAAAACTGAATTGAAAAGACTTGTTGAGATGTTTGTATCTACATTCACCAACAAAGGATTTGATGCGGTAGAAGATGGAAGGGAGTATATTGAAGTCCAATGAAAACAATCACACTCAAAGAAGCATATCAAATCCTTGAAGATGCAAGTGCGGTCATTATCAATGATTCAATCGTTCTTTATCCAGCCTTTTCGGGCTTGGAAGATAGCGACGAAAATGAGTTCATGTATTTTAAATGGGATGATGAGGGATTGGAATACTCTCTCACATTCAACGAAGGAGATAATCAAGAAGTAAAAATATCTGGCTCATCCATGTTTCTGTATGATATAGATGCAAATGATGATGACGACCACACACAAATTACAATTCTAACAGCAAAAGAATTAGAATAACATGAAATACATTCTAATCACATTGGCAATCGGAATCACGGGTTGCTCTACAATGAAGCAAGCCCGAACTGATTTTAATAATTTCCAAAAAACAATTCAATTAAATTTAAAGAAAGAAGCTGTCTATAAACACGCTTACTTTTAATAATATGCTTGTTGTTTTTATATTCGGGGTTATGTTTATTCTTGTATTCTGGGCTCTCACCTATCCAGATGATTGATTATCAACAGGTTGCGAATGGCCGGGCCCCCGCGCCGTGCAAGTCATTGAGTTACAATGCATTAAATAAAAATGCAAAAAAATGTTGACATAGCCTTCAAAAAAAACGAATATAGCTCTATGACCACTACCACCACCACACAACCACAACTCAACCTCGCGCCAATCGAAGACTTCTTCGCGTCAATCACCAATGACGAGCGCAATTTCCAAACAGAGTATTGGGCTTCGGTTGCTCCAGACAATGATTCAGAATGCTTCAAGCGTTTCTTGTTTGCCTATTGTAGCGTTCACACTACATGGGAGTCCAACATCAAGGCATACAATCTTATCAAGAACTGGTGGGAGTGGATGAACCATTGGGATGTTCTTGAAAGCAAGATCAAAGAGAGTGGCGCGGGATTGTTTCGCAATCGTGTTCGCTTTATCAAAGATTTTTCTACAAAGTTCTGGTCTAACCCCTGCTTCTATACCAAGCAAGGTGAGGATGAATCTTGGAGTGGCTTTCGCAATCGTATCGAGAAAACTATCCTCGGTCTTGGCATGGCAAAATCCAGTTTTGCAATCGAAATGATGTATCCTACAATCGGTCAAGTTTTTTGTGCAGATACTCATATGTTTCAACTCTATGGTTGTAATCAAACCAAGCATTCAAAAATGTATCAAGACATTGAACGGCATTGGATCAGAATGTCGTTTGAGTATGAGATTGCCCCTTATGTTGCGCGTTGTATCTTTTGGGATCGTAAGCAGGGTCAAGAAAATTCTCGCTACTGGTCTTATGTTTTAGAAAAATAATCCTTGCAATCGAAATAAAAAAACCCTACTATACTAATATGACCATCACACGCAAATCACCGCTCACCGGAGTCACCCGCTCGAAAGAAATCAATGTCACGGAGGAACAAATCCTCGCGTGGGAAATGGGTAAGCTAATCCAAGACGCAATGCCAGAACTCTCGGCTGACGAGAGGGAGTTCGTCAAAACCGGAATCACCGGAGAGGAGTGGGATCAACTTTTTGGAGGGGCGGAAGATGAAGAGTAAATCCTTCACGATCAAAACAGATCCGGTAAAAGTTAGGAAGCCCATGCCAAAGCCAAGCCGACCTATCGATAAGGCTGGCTACTCCAGAAAGCAAAAACATAAAGCTAGCGAACTCAACGAGTTGCGATAGCGCGCCCCCCGCCCGCGCGCAAGTTATTCATTTATAGCTATTTGTAAAATTGTTTTGACAAAAAGAACCAAATTGAGATATTATATTACAAATGGCAACCAACATTCTCTCACCACAAGAAGTAAGTTCCGAGCTTCAGCGATTAGCTGCAAAAAAAATCAAACAATGCTTGAGCATTGCAAGAAGAAAAATCAAAAAAGATTTACCATACGAAGGCGTCAAGTTTTTTCATAAAAGCACGGATGCAGGATATGTAATCGCATCAGAAAATAATTGTGTTTATCTCAACCACGATCTATTCAGAAAAAATAAAAAAAGATTTCTTGACGAGATTATTCCGCATGAGGTAGCCCATTTAGTTGCCGAGGCATTAAGCCCAAGAGAAAGTCCGCATGGAGGAACTTGGAAAATTGTAATGCAGTCAGTCTTTAGCTTAAAACCCGAACGCTGTCATTCAATGGAAACAAAAGGTATTGGCAGAACCACACAAAAATTTCTTTATATTTGCGCTTGCCAAAAACATGAGGTTGGAATTATCCGGCACAATAAAGTGCAATCTGGTAAAAAATTTCGTTGCGTTAAATGTAAAAAAGAATTAGTATTCTTGAGAAAGGTTAAACAATGAAACAAGACACATACCACATCGTAAATACCAATGATGCCAATGATTGTTTTTCGGTCTTGGCCGCAAACGAAAATGATGCCGCCCATGAGGGATTGTCCCAATTAGGATGGTTCGTTTCAAAACAGAAGGTAGATGAAATTGACGAGGATCAATTTGAATTTAATTTTTAATTGCAGTTGACAACCCAAACAAAAAACCATAATATAATAAATAGAATGAAAACCCTAAACGCACTAATCAAAACCGACGAGTCCATCACCGCCGTTATCGACGGCACTCCATTCACCATGTCATCGAATCACCCCTCTTTCGAGGATGCTCTTGACGCTATTGCAAATGAGGACATCGACCTCTTGCACTCACTCTTTGATGTGAAAGAGTCTATCCGCAACAATTTCAAGAAGGCTAACGCCTCTGGAATTGAAGTCACAGACAGCACCATTCTGTATAATGGCGAACCTGTTCACAACTATGTAGTTGATAAGATTTTCGAGTTCATGGATGACTCGCTTCCTTTCGAGTATCTTGTGAACTTCTTGGACAAACTCATGGCGAATCCTTCTCGCCGCGCAGTTGACGAACTCTATAAGTTCCTTGAGCATAAGCACCTTCCGATTTGTCCAGATGGCGACTTCTTGGCCTACAAGAGTGTTCGTCCCGACTTCAAGGATCATCACTCTGGCAAGTTCAGCAACCATGTAGGCGCGGTTCTTGAAATGCCACGCAATGCGGTTTGCGATGATGCCGAGATTGGTTGCAGTTATGGCTTCCATGCTGGTAGTCACGAATATGCTTCTAATTTTGGTGGAGGCGATTCTAAACTGATGATTGTTAAGATCAGTCCTGCCGATGTAGTATCTGTTCCAAAAGATTGTGATTGTCAGAAACTTCGGACTGCACGATATGAAGTCTTGCGCGAGTTTGAGCGGGTTTATACTAAACCTATTGAGGAAGTGGATGTTAAGAAAACCACTTACCACAACAAACGGGATAGCAGGGGCAGGTTTATGAAGGCCAGATAATTTCCTGCAAGTGCAGGAGTGTGGTGGGGTCATGGCGGCGAGGCTTGTGGTGGGCCTCGCCGCCTTCTTTTGCCTCAAGCGTGTTATAGTAAAATACTGGGCGTCAATAGCTTGCGAGAAGCGGGGGGGCGCGCGCGTGCAAGTCATTATAAATAAACAACTTCTATAAATTGAAAAAATACCTTGACACTTTTGCTAAATAAATTTATTCTATAACTGATGAAAACTATCACCACAGAAAACAAATGGTTCATGGCTCTGAATATAGCTGGACAAGAACATGGAGTTTTATTCGACGGAGATAATGTTTATGATGATGTATTCATAAATGAAAAGATCGAAAATATTCCTACTGGATGCGGGTTTGCTGTCAACCAAGAACAGTTGGTAAAAATTTGTCAAGAAAAAATGAAAGAAATGGAAATTATTAAATTGCCTGATTACGGGGAATATGTTGCTGTTTTTAAAAATGCCAAGCTTAAAAAGTTGACTTATAACTCAAAATAAAATAAGCTCTTATATACACCATGACACCATACAAACACGCACAAAGCTCTGCCCAGAAGTGGGGCGGCATTCCAGAGGATTATGTCTCTCTTCACGACTGGTTCGATGAGACCAAACAATACACCGGCGATTGGACGCATCGCGCCCTGCGTCATCATAGTGCGGGAGTCCAATGGGCTATCGAGAAATTTGGGCATACTATTCAAAATTCTAAAGGGCAAAAAATACCTACTAAAGTATTAGCCGAACAACATTTAGTTGAAGATTGTGGGTTTATTCCTACTCCTCAACAATACCTTTCCCCACTAGTTAAGAATCCAGACAAATGGATGCTAATGGTAGGAAAAACAACCAAAACACTAAACCTAGAAATAAAACAATGAGAGCAGAACCGCTTAAAAAAGAACTATATACTAAAGCTAAAGAACTTGGAGTCGAGAAGATTATCCTTCAGTTTAGTGGCGGTAATGACGAAGGCAATCTTAATATAGACTTGGAACCCGAATGGAACCAGGACTTTGCAAATCAAGTTGAAGATTGGGCATGGGAAGTCTATTCATATTCTGGTGCTGGCGACGGCTCTGACTATGGGGATGACATTACATATGATCTAGTTAAGAACAAAGTGTCAACCAGCGAATGGTATACTTCTGTGGAGCGAGGTAGTGAAGATGATAATGATATCGAAATTGATGAAGACTAACCCTTTAAAGATTATGAATAATGGTAAATATCATACTAATAATAATCTTTGCTATTATAATTGGCGTTGCCTTATGCATGAATAAAGATTGATAATCTGGGCTGCCAGCGTAATCCGTTAATGGTAAACGGGTTGCGACTGGCGGGGCCCCGCGCGCGTGCAAGTCGTTGGAAACAAGTCACTTATAACGTAGCAAGAATCGTGCCAACCTATCGCAATTTGCGATACCATTTATAAAAAAAATCAGAAAAAAAGTGTTGCGTTCGATATCAATAGAGACTACTATGAGAGTCCAATGAAACCACTAAAACTAACACTACATTGCGGCGGTCACGCCGTTGAATCCACCGAAGTCCAACAAGTCGCCACGCCTCTGGCTACCGACTCTTGGCATCCCATCCCACACTTTGCGCTCGTTGAGCGTTTGCGGGAGATCGTGTCCGATGCAGGTATGACTATCACTCAAGAGGCTCATGCTCTTGCTCGTGGTGGATTGCGCTACTTCGGTCTCTTCCAAGTCGCTGGCGTTCCTAACTTCTCGCAGGAGAACAATATCGGAACCGTAATTGGTTTGCGTAATTCTCACGACAAGTCGTTCCCTGCTGGTATCAATGCTGGCTCGGCTCCATTTGTCTGCGACAATCTCGCTTTCCACAATGAAATCAAGATTGCTCGTCGCCATACCAAGTTCATTATGCGTGACTTGCCAACGCTTCTTGCTGGTGCGTTCGGAAAGCTGACCACAACTTGGGGCAACAATGCCGCTCGTATCGAGGCATACCAAGGTCGCGCTTTGGACAATGCCGAAGCTCACGATATCTTGGCTCGCGCATATCGTTGCGGTGCAGTTAGTAAGACTCACCTTGCTGATGTTCTTGACCAATGGCACTCGCCAGAGCATGACGAATGGAAATCAGAGCGCAATCTCTGGGGCTTGCACAATGCCTTTACTAATGTAATGCGCGGCAATGTATTGGCCCTGCCTAAACGGAGCGATGCGCTTCACGGGTTGCTTGATCCTTTGGCAGGCGTAAGCTTTGCCAGAACAGAAGAGGTTGGCGAGGAAGTAATTATGCTTCCCGCCTAACAAAACAAAACGAAACAGATTTAAGGTTCCAATTTGGAACCTTAAATTTTTTGTCTACAAGCTGTCTTATGCAAGATTATACAAATGAATGACTTGCATGAGGCCGCCCCCCCGCGCCGTGCAACTCTATGATCTAGAGTGCTTTGTAAAAAAATGAAAAAAAATAAAAAAAATGCTTGCGGGTAGCACAAATAATCGTATGATGAAATCTCACCAATAACCAACCAACAAAACCATGATTGCTACACAACCAAAAACCAACATCGTCACAACGGGAATCAAAGGCGCAGTATCCTTCGGCATCAAGAACGAAGGTCTTGCCCATATCTTCAATGTCCTTCGGAATCAACTCTATTCCGATAAAATCCTTGCTGTCTTGCGTGAGTATTCGTGCAATGCGGTGGATGCTCATGTCGAAGCGGGTCATCCCGAAAAACCCATCAAAGTGACATTGCCAAGTCGTATGAACCTTAATCTCAAAATTCGTGATTTTGGATTGGGTCTTACCGAAAAAGATATTCAAGACATTTACGCATACTACGGAGAATCCACAAAGCGTAATAGCAATGCGCTTATCGGGCAACTTGGTCTTGGTAGCAAGTCCGCATTTGCTTATGGTGACAATTTTGTTATCAATAGCTTTTGCGATGGTAGCAAGACTACATACAACGCCTATATCGACGCCTCGCAGGTTGGACAGATTGCAAAGCTGGCTTCCGCTCCTACTACCGAACCTAATGGTGTAGAGATTGTTATTCCAGTTCGTCCTAACGACATTGAGCAATTCTCAACAAAAGCCGCACAAATCTACAAGCATTTCGCGGTTCGTCCAGATTTTGATGGTCAAACTCTTGACTTCAAAGATGAACAACCCTTAATGAAAGGCAATGATTGGACACTATTCGTATACAATCAATTCCATAGTGTTCCAACTGCTGTAATGGGAAATATCGGCTATGCTTTGAATGCCGACTCTCTCAAACTGGACTACAACGACGACAACAACGATACTTTCCGAAATATCTTGCGTAGTGGTCTTGTTGTTAAATTCAATATCGGCGACCTCGATATTGCCGCTTCACGCGAAGGCTTGCAATATACAGAGAAAACAATCAACGCTATCAAATCAAAACTTTCATCCATTAAAGATGAAATGACAAAGCAAGCGTCCGACTCTCTGAAAGATGCGCCAAGTCTTTTCTCTTTCAAACGGATGTTGTGCAAGTTTAACGATCTTACTAATCCTTACTATATTGTTTCCAAGTGCATTAAAAACTTCACATGGAAAGGTAAAAAGGTTGATTCTTACTTGTTAATTGATAAAGCCGATGATGATGCGGTGATTAGATATAATCCACGCAAAGGTTATGTCGGCAACTTGGGCTACATGGTAAAAGGTGGCGATCTAACCTCTAATATGGGTGGCAACAAGATTAGTCTTTCTGGCGAAATGGTTGTGATTGAAAACACAAAGAAAGTTTCTTCTGGTCTTGTCAACTACGCTTTCAACTATCTTAAAGATAATAAGCAGGTTTTAATTGTCACCTTTAAGGATGCCGCACATCGTAAAGCCGCGATGGATCGTTTAGGATTGTGCGATAATGACTTGATTGACATTAAAACCTTGCAGAAAATCACGCTACCTCGTAGCACTCGTAGCCGGACTGGTCAACCATCGACCGCAGTTAAGAGCAAGCACCTCAAGAAGATGTTTGCCCTCAAGTCCAATCCTCCTTCTTATACAAGTGTTCAGTCCGACTATTGGGAAGAAATTGATATTGACATTAACGATCAAGCCACTAAAGACAATTATGTGTGGGTGGAAATCAATAAGTTCGCAGGAGTTATCAATGGAGCAGAAGGTATCGGAGCGCGTAGAATGTTCAATGCCATCACTCTTACTCAAATGATGATCCAGCACTTCAATAATAGCAAGGGCAAACTTCCTAACCGCAACATCCTTGGTGTTAAGAAAGATAAAGTTAGTGATATGGAAAAATCTGATGTGCCTCATATCTCTGCCTTTGTTAAAGATGAACTTTCCAAGTTAGAAGCAAAGACTAATTTCTCGGAGGAATTGTCACAACTCGACGCCTATCAAAAATTTTCTACATCGAATCCTGTTCTGGTTCGCACTCTCGAAAAGATTGATAGCAAGCAAGCTCCGAATGCCAAGAAACTTGCTGACATGGTTTTAGGTTTATCCCATGATGCGGCTATTGTTCAGAAAAGCAAAGACTTTGGTGTTATCTGTGACACTATTCAGATTGATGCCAAGTCCATTATGTCTAAACCTTCGGCGCAACTTAAAACTACTAAAGAAAAGATCGAGGCTTTTGCTGATAAGTTCAAAATCCTCCGCATCGTAGATGACTATTCTCTAATGAGTTATCGAGAGAATCACAAGCAGAACCAAGTTCTCTGTGCCGAGTTAGTGATGGAACGAGACGCACAACTCGCTTCTATCGTGTAATTTGTGGTTGGTCATGGTGAAGATTGGGAGTGCGAAAGCACTCCCTTTCTTTTTGTATGCGAGGCCGGCGATGCAAAATGCTGTGAATCATATACTTGCGCGGGCGCGGGGGGCCAACTCGCGCAACTCATTAATAATCAACAACTTAATCAATCAATCACTCTTTCCTTCAATTCAGTTGATTTTTGTTTCAGTATAGGGTAATATGTATATGTAGAAGTCTCCGTGGTGTAATGGTTAGCACTCGCCCCTTTCACGGGCGCAGTATGGGTTCGAATCCCATCGGAGATGCGTATAAGAATAGGGTGTTTATAGGGTGCTTATTTAGGGGGATCGGGTTCACAAATATGCCTATTTGAATACATGGCGTTCACAAATAAAGAAAAGGGCGACCCATTACGAGTCGCCCTTTAGGTCTAGAAGACACCGGTTGCCCTCTCAAGTTATACACATATTAATATTACTCACAATCATTACACAAATAAATAATAAAATTGAATTAATTAAATCATTACTCATTACTTTTTCCATCTAAGAATGCATTCATAGTTTCCTACTGTACCGTCTTTTGTTTTGTATGAGTATCCGTTATACCCAACGTGAGACAAGGTGGCACCAGAGGGCATCTTAGCGATGGCAATCGCCAGGGCCTCGGCTTTGGTTGATCCTTTGCCTTTAGCTTCTGCACACATAGAGTATGGCTCACGACCATAGACCATCGCTCCAAACATAATTAAAATAAAATAAATAATATTTTTCATTGGTTATTTCTATTATTACTATCTTATACTGGCGTCTCCAGCTGGGCTTGAACCAGCAACCTACGCTTTAGAAGAGCGTTGCTCTATCCAATTGAGCTATGGAGACTAAGGTCTGGCCCCGGAGGGATTCGAACCCCCAACCAATCGGTTATGAGCCGACTGCTCTGACCATTGAGCTACAAGGCCGAAATTGGTGCAAGGTGAGGGAATCGAACCCTCGCTCGGCCCACATCTAGGGCACACAGATTATAAGTCTGTCGGTACTTCCAGTTATACTAACCTTGCTTAAATTTGGTACTCTGGGTGGGACTCGAACCCACACATCATTACTGATAACGGATTTTAAGTCCGTTGCGGCTGCCATTACGCCACCAGAGCAATTATAAATATACTATAAAGAATTTTGAGGGCGCCGTCAATCTTTTTTATTTCTGCCAAGTTTTATGGGGATTCCCATTCCAATAGGTATGCATATTTTTATCGTCAAAGTTATCGTCTTTAATACATCGAAAAGTACCTCTAATAATACTCCAATCATCTCTAATGCGATCCGATTCGTTTATATAATCTGTTTCTTCTACTTTGAGGCCGAACGAAGCAAGACTATCTATCATACCTTTTCGGTTAAAAAACGAAACAGATGAAGTATCATAAGGGCTCTCATTCTGGGATGGGCAATGGAGAAGAGCGTGCATATCGAAGTCGGCGAAAATACCGGTTTCTAAAATTAAGGTACCACCAGGTTTAAGAAGGTCAGATATAATCTTCAAGGCGTTAAAGGGGTAACGTAGATGGTAAAGTACTCCCGCGAACATAATTATATCGAAGACGCCATCAGTTTCGGGATGAAGATCAAATAATCCTTTTTCCTGTATAATAACTTTAGATTTAAAAAAAGGTATAAGAAACTCTACTGCCCCAATCGACAGACACGAGTCGATACCCTTAATTTCTGCGGCCCCTCTACGTTCGGCCTCGAACGCAAACAAACCATCGCGGCAGCCAATATCCAAGACGCGCTTACCACTAAAATTCACACGACCCATCTGACGGTAAATCGGACTATGGAGTTTTATAAAACTAGGAACTCCGGGGGTGCTTATTCGCTCATTAAGAGGTATAGTATGATAAAATTTATAATTTTCAAGAGCCTTTAGAATAGAAACGTCGTCATCTATCTGTGGTATATCCATTATATAATAGTGTCTGTGTAATTAAAATTAATAAATAATCCCTTCAATTAGTTTATTCCTAGTACTAATGAATGGTCGAATAGATAGATCTTTTTGTTTAGCTTCTACTTCGATATCCCAAGGCTGGTCAGGCAAGGACTTAACATAGTCACTATGCGCCGTGTCAAGGGGTTTTGTACGCCCCTCGCTGTAGTGTTGCACAGGGTCATTATTTGGCCAACTCGCGCTCGTAATTTCCAAAGCCTTTGCGAGAGAAAGAGTTCCAGGATTAATATTGAAATGATGATAATCAAATGTAATAGGTATTTGGGGAAAGTGCTTTCGCAAATTCTCTGGATTCCAGCAGCCACTCTGCTCATTCTCAAACACTAGACGTTTCCTTACACTATCTGAAAGGTTTTGTAGACTTTCCTCGACATTAGGAACAATCATACTACAATCCTTACTACCATTACTAACATGAATATTAATAGGACAATTATAATTTTTCGGTAATCCTAGTATGTCTAGTAGCTGACCATGGTACTCTAGGTTCTTGAGTGAGTTCTCTCGTACTTGATTATTTGGCGATCCAATACTCACAAATTGTCCAGGATGAATTGTAAAGCGACCGCCTAGGGTAATGAACCTGGAGATGGAAAGCTTAACTGGATTCAAAATTTTATTCGATTCGGGGTTGGCGCGCCACTCGTCCCATAGATAACCGTACGTCTCATGATCAGCAAAAGGAATCATATCACTACTAATACGATAAAGAAATATTTTATTTTTAATATTCCATTCAGTAATACGACCAAGTAATGAAAAATTATGTTCTACTACCTGGCGCCACTTATTTGCAACAACCTCTTTAGCATTTCTATTAGCCCAGGCTAGGGTCATAGTTCGGAAGTTATCCCCTATCGAAAGATTAATACAGCAGTATCCAGTTCTATGCATAAGACTAAATTAACAATTTTTGCACTGTTGTCAAATGTTTTTTATTGATTAAAAATGTAATCTATTGTATTGTTCGGTTAGATAATGTTATTAGATGTGTTTATTTGGAACTATCGCATTCCTTTTTCTTTTCGTTTATTTGGCCGGCCGGCGTTCGCTTATTCTTACCCCAATCAATCGAATCATAATTATCTTTGAATTGTTTTGAGAAACAGTTCCTTGGCTTGTCGCCTTTGCCCGCCCCGTTATTATTTGGGCTAGTATCGTTCATAAATTTGCTCCATTTTTTTTGCTACTTTGCGACAAAGCTCTACTGCTCGCCAGTACTCATTAATCTCTTCTTGGTCTTTTTTATTCATAAGAGATCCTACTCCAGAATAATTACGTAATTCTTTTAAAAAGATCTGCAATTCTTTTTGAAGAGAATATACAGAAACATTTGACCAATTTGTTGGTTTAGTAGTAGTAGTATTTACTTGTTGTTCGTTCATATTTTTATATTCTAGTCTCTTTCATAAATCCATTCCATTTTCTTTTTCACTTCCCTACAGAGTTCTACTACTTCCCAGTATTCTTTTACTTCTTCTGGACTCTTATCATCTACAAAGTCACAAATACTACCTCTATCTTTAAAACTATTATAAAATTCAGTTAGCTCTTGTTTTAGGTTATCATATTTCATATTATTTAGTTCGCAAATTCGGAAGGGGTGGGATTCGAACCCACGGAGGGTTTCCCCTCGGCGGTTTAGTAAACCGCTGCATTAGACCGCTCTGCCACCCTTCCACATTACCATTCGTATTGTACATTAGAGTATTCATACGTATGTTTGGCGCGCTCTACAAAAACCTCCTCAATGCATCCGCCAGTCGCCCAATAATCGAACAGTGTATTAGACAATATATCTCCCGAAAAATGTATGGCATCTTCATTGTTTTTAAATAAAATCTCCTTTATTTCTATATTATTATTTACTAGTTTCTTTAATTGATCTGAAAATTCTATTATATTATAACGCGCGCGCCCCATATTTCGCAAAAAATTATTCTTTAGTTCTGCTGGTACTGATCTCTCTATATTTAAAAGAACCTCTTTCATTAATTTTAATTCATTTTTATTTTATTTAATTCATTTTTATTATTTGGCGCCGGCTTCTATATATATATCTATATATACTACTATATAAAAACTAGTGCAAGATAATAATTTAATTCATTTTTATTTAATTTTATTAATTTTAATTCAATTAATTTCGCGCCACAAGGTCCGCCCAGCCTTGTCATCGTACTTCACCGAACGCAACATCGCCCACTGGTACCACCGGTACCCCCACTCTGTAGGCACACGACAAGCAAAATCCCCTAGGTAATAATAAAAAAATGCTAGTAACTGATAAAAAAATCGTTTCATTTAATTTTAATTAATAAAAATGTAATTTATTTGCGGTTATATAAGTCGGACCATCCTCTATCTATTCATCAATACATACTTCTCCTAGTATAATCTATATATTTATCTATTCACTATAGTATTCATACTACTATTAAACACTGTACATCTATTAACCTTAGCAGGTAGTATTATTTAACTGGTAAGTAGGGTTAATATAACAATAAGTATATTAAATTACAAGTGAAGGCTTTTAATTTAATCTTGTAGTTGAAACTCGTAAGAACCAAGAACGATAGCCTTTGTGCCGTCGTTGAGAGTTTCTATGTCGGCAAATTCTAGATCTTGAAACGTAATCATACGATTATCTGATAGTTCAAGAACGATGTCGCTGTCGTTATTAAAGAAATAATTCTGAGATTTAATTAAAATTAATTTTCTGCTCTCATTATGTTTAATCTTATAGCAATTAATGCTCTTTGCCATTTTCAGTTGATTTACTATTTCTTGTACGTGTTTTGACATTAGAACTTCCATATATTTTATATTAAATAATTCTGTATACTTTTGCGGGCTTACCGCGCCCCGATTTAATCTGATTAACTTCTTTAATTTCTTTATTCTTTAAGCTTGTTTTGACCATCTTCGCTACATCATGATTTTTTAGATTGTTTAATTCTGCAATATCTTTTTTAGTAAAATCCTTGTTAATACCTTTTAGACTCTTTAGGGAAACTAAATCTTTAGAAGGGCGACCGCGCCGATTTTTTTGTTTAGGTTCTGTTCCGGCCCGCCCGTCTGATTTAGTAGTTTCTTCTTGCTCTACAAAAGAGCTACAAACTTCAACCTGCACGGAGTTGGAAATATGATAGCGAAAAGGCTTCCATTCTTCTGCCGTAGAATCTCTTTTTTGCCCTTCGATTAAAGTACTACAGTCACTAACCGTAATAACTTTCATGCGACGCATTGTCTCACAAAGAGACGGTATCTCAAAATGCTCGCCAGGGCGTAACATTTCTATCTTTACCAGTTTTTTCTTATTGTTTTCCATAAAATAATGTTCTATATACCAAATAGCTAATAATTCCTAACACAGTTATACTATACATTTTTTAATCTTCTTGCAAGGTTTTTAGGTAGTCTAAGCCCTTTTGTGTAATCTTTCTGCCACCTTGAGCTACTTCCATCAAACCATGTTTCATCGGGTAAAGCTCGAACTCCGCTCGAATAGCTTGTGTTGATAGACCAGTAATAGCACTAAGATTCGTTAAAGAACAACAGGTTGTTTTATTCTTCAAAATTTGGAGAATCTGTAGTTCTGTATTTTCTAAACCTAGAGGTAGAATACCCAAAATGTTTTTGATTTTTGACCATACCCCGCCGTCAACATCAAAAATGTCATGTCTTTTGGCAAACTGGAGAATATTATCTTTAGCCATAAGAGTGGCATTTCTAGCATTGCCACGGCAAACGGCGGCAATTTCCCTTAGAGTATTGTCGTCATACTCCAAATCTTCGCTATTAGCTTTAATAATTTCTGCCAAATCTTGATAATCATACTCTTCCATGTGAATCATCTTGCAACGATCTTTAAGAGGGGTAATAACTTTCTGAGGGTCAGTTGTAGCAAAGATAAAAGATACTTTCCTAAAGTCAAACTCAATATTGTAATCTTCAAACCGAAGGGTATTCATATTAGTCTTGTTAGGATTAAGTACCGTGAGAAGACAATTCTGTACGGGAATAGGCATCTCATGGACTTCATCAAAAAAGATAGTAATATGCTGATCTCTTACATATTGTAGTACGATATCTTCAATAAACTGCCGGACATTTTTAAGCGTAGAGCAGTTGATAGTAAGCATCGGCTTTACCCTACCAATACTAGGAGACTTCAAGTTCTTAGCAACTTGAGTAGCCAGCATGGTTTTACCTTGACCACGCTGACCAACGATGAACAAGTGTGGTAGTATTTCACTTTTTTCAAATGCCTCGATGTAAAAACCAAGAACATTTTTAGTTTTTTTCTGGCCGATCATTTCGTTGAAGTAGCTCATATTTTTACTATATGGGTATTTGAGAAATTGGCAAGAAATTTAATTCAAAAAATTTCAAGCGAGACAGATGGTTTTGGAACCAAATCTGGCTCAGGAGCTTTTGCCACTTTAACCAGCTTATCGTCTTCAACAAAATCAGCATCAGAATTCACGTCGTTCTGTCCGAACGTTTCCAACTCTACTTCTGTAGTGCCACCATGAACGGCGGCAATTAAATTTTCGTTTGTAGCTTCTACTAGCTTACCGGTTAGGCCCAACATTTGGGCGTATTTACCCCAAACCATAACTCTGGCATTTGGTTTGAGAACTCTGTTCAGATCTTCGAGTGATACTTGAATGAAGCTACCACTCCCAGCTTTTCTTCCACGTTTTTTCATATATACCTTTATAACGACTTTTAAAAATAAATCAACATTTATCTCTATTTTTCCTGTAATTTTATTATTACCAGCTTATCTGTAGATTGTATTGACCATTCATCAAGCTCAAGGTCAATGCCTTCATATTCAAAAACGATTTTTGACTTTTTATTCTCTTCCTGGAGAATATCCATTAAATCTCTAATTGTCATTTTCTTGTGTGAAAAATTGCTCTGATTGTTTTAAATAGTCTTTAATATAACTTAATTCCATATCTTTTGAAAAGAAAAAGATACCGACTTCTTTTTCTTTTCCAACTATATTTTTAATTTGATTGTAAATTTCTGTAATATTTTCTTTATTTAATTTGTTTTTTTCTTCTGGAGACATTCTAACTATCACAACGTCGCCAGATTTAATTTCCGAAACTTTTAAAAAAGAAACTTCTAATTTTTTTATATCCATATATCAAGATTGTTGCTCTTTCCCCCAAGTAACATAATCTAAAATTTCGTCTTTTAAATTCTCATTAAAATAATTAGCCAACCAGATTTCATTTTGGTTATTATCAATCATCATTTTATATCCTTTTAACATACTGTCAGACCATTCATATCTTGGGATGGAAAGTATCCATATAATATAGTCTGTTATATCTGATTTACCTAAAAATTTTTGAATATTAGATATTTTTTTGCTAACCGGAAGGTTTTTTTGGTTAGGTTTTTTCATATAGATAATTACACTAGAATTTTTGTTTATTTGGTGGATTGTTATTCACTTATTTGGCTAATTGTTGTTCGCAAATTTGGCGTTTTGTTGTTCGCATTTACGTTACTATACATAAATATTACAATTTGTCAAATAAATTTTAAAAAATGGTGGAGATGACGGCATACGATAGCCGTGTCCAATGAACGTTCATTCTACGATTCTTCACATGTTTGAGTATATTTAACATTTCAGCTACCTTACGGCAACGAAGACAAAAGGCTGTTTGGTTATACTAACCGATTTTTATGTCTGCCTATATGTGTGATTAAAGACCACATATTACCTATGACTATTTTTACCACACTAGTCACCTCATGCACGAACCTCTGTGATTCAAAACGGATTTAGAGGATTACCGTTAGGCTCTATTTTTCTACCCTTTTAATTCCTGCTGAACTTATCCGAGTTTCTGTGAACTAAATCACATTCAAGGGTACAGGGCTTGTAGCTCAAGCGGCGAGAGCATAATCTTCAACATCGGCGAGGAACTCGTCGGCGTTGTTGATAATATACTCGGCTTCAGCCAAGAGGTCAGAAGTATTATCTTCTGCGTTTAGTTTTTAATCGATTTTTTAGGAGGCCATCGATTAACCTCCACATGCATCGTGGAATTAGAATCCAATGTCGAATCCTTTCATCCCCGTAAATTTTACAAAGATCAATGAGACGTTTACCCGCGACGTCTCTGGCTAATCCGCGCCCCGAAAGGCTGTCGGCTACTTTACGGCTTCGCCATGATTAGTAAAAACATTCATTGGCTACCGGGTTTTTAACCCGCTGGACGAATAATTTTTATTATCTCTGCCTAATCGAGACTAATCTTATATAAGAATATACACTTTTATTTTAAAGTCAATCCTTATAATTTCTATTTATGAGTTTAAATCCCATAGGTCGGCGAGTACTAAATGAACGAATATAAGAACAAGGTCTTACAACAATACCTTCTCCCACTTCTCCACTATTATAGCGCTGTTTGTCGGCAAGTTCTTGTAGCTTTTGTAAGGGGTTTTCCCATATTTTTATGGTAGATGTTACATCTAATTTAGCAATTAAAGGAACCACGTCACATTGTAGTTCGTTTTTACAAAATTCGGCCATCATATCATATGTCATATATGCGCGGTCTACTTTTATTTGAAAAACAAAGATTTTAATATCAACTAACTTTAAACGATTTTTCTGTATTCCATTCCCACACAATTCGCCTTGAATTACGCCAGACCAATTTTGGGGTATATTTAACATGCGGGCTGATCTCCAAAATGTAGAATTATTAGTGTCCTTCTTGGAAAGGTTTCTACTACATACTTGTTTAATTTCACCATTTTCTACTACAATTGTAATACTACTACCATCTAATTTTTGTGTTATAGTAATACATGGGTCTTGTTCTAGTACTTGTTTAACCATTTCTGGATCGTTTAAACCGTTATCCTCGTCAGTTTTAGAGGCAAGATGAGTGGGGAACTCACCCTCATTTTCTCCGGAAAGATTCGCGGGAAGTTCTTTAATATATTTTTGAATACCCAAATCTTCCGTAAGATCCTTTCCAACCTCGAAGTCCTGCAAGAAAAGAGGAAATTCGCCAATAGGTACAACTAGACCAGAACTATATTCTCCACGAAGTTTTACATTTTTAATCCTGATTGGCTTGTCTGGTTTCTCTTTATCAGCCAAAAATTCTGACCACTCGCATTTAGGAACAATAGTATCAATGGTTATAAAAACTACTTTGTCACCCTCTTTGTGGACCCCTTTTTTGACTATTGTTTGCCAGCCAAGAACTTCGGCGATTTCTAAAGAATCAGCATTACTATGACTCCTAATGTTTTTTATGATTTCTATAGATGCAAGTTTCATAACGTACATTTGTAACAATAAATGAAAAGATAATCAAGAAAAAAAGAAAAAAAAGTGTAATTAATTAATTATGAGTAACCTATCATCACAAATTTCTAGTTTTGGTTATATGCCTTCAGCCAAATGGAATAATAAAATTACTAAGGATTATTTAAATCCTAGAACTTATAAAGTTTCCTTAAGTAGAGATACTTTATGGACCGGCTCACCTAGAGCCTCTTCTAAGACTAATCCGTATATTCTTACCGCTGTAGCATGGAGACAGGAAAGTGAAATACAAGAAATGGTGGCTTCAAAGAAAAATATTCTGGCCCCTGCGTCTTACCTCTACAGATGGGATACTTCAAACAGTTTTCCTATAGTCTCCGAATTTGTTTCTACAAATAGATTTATACGCCAATTCTATGGTAATCCCATACTTAATGATGAATATGGAGTTTCTTTACAAATGTTTCGTTATAATATGTTTTGGGGTCCAGCGTTAATTTTATCAGAAGATATTTGGTTTAAAGATAACGGTCGATTATGCAAAGGCACGAGTAATCTAGGTGGATGCGGAGTAGGTGATCATGAAATTACTATAGGATGGGGTAAACAGGGGCAAATGGAAAATATTAAATGGTTAGGTTCCATGCATTTAAGGATGCTTTCTTCATCTCAAATATTGAATATAACCCAAAACCAACATGCTTATCAAATAAACTTACCTACAAATTTAAATGGTGTAAGTGGTAGCTGGGTTGCACCGACTCAATTAGGTCCAGAATTTACAGCATATCTAGCTGGTCGGTCCCATGCGTCTGCTGCCCCAAAACCGATTACTTATAAAACAACTAGTAATACTCTTGCTACAGAAACTGGATGGGGCCTCGAAGATGCGCCCACTTTCTTAAGTAATTCAAATTTTCCATTGAATGGTTTTATCGCAAATCGTTCTCTTGTTGGAAAATATAGACCACTATTCAGTCAAATTTTTGTTAGTCAAACTGGAAAACTTGTCGTTAATAAAGCGACAAACTTTAACACTAAGTTAGAGGCTTTATCAACGCAATTAGCTAAAATTGGAAATCATGTACCGTTAAATTTAATTTTTAAAACTCAAAATACATTTCATTTCTATACTGTTTTTATTAAAGTTAAATAACTTCTTCATTCCAACAAAATATTACATTATCAAACTTGGATAGTTTACTGGTAATATTTGGTTTTACTATAACTTCCCATATTCTATATTTGTTTGCTAGTCCGCCGCCAAGTTGAGATATATAGAATGTTTTATCAGGATTACTAGTAATCATACCTTCTAGATTTTCAAACTCTTCCCAAAATACTTCTTCATATTCATCTGGAGTGTAGAATGAACTATCTCTATTGTCTGGAAATTTTTTTGTAATAAACCCTATTGCATTTGGGTGATCACGAAGAATTGCGGCCCCACCGTAACCTGCTCTAATTAAGTTATCCCCAAAAACAAAATAAATATCTTTATTTGATTCTAAAAATTGTTTTGTTATCGTTATATTTTTGTATTGTGCCATAATTATTCAGTAATAAAATTGCCGTCCTTATTTGTCCATATTACGTTCTTAAATTCAAAAAATTTCAATAAATTTTCGCAACTCATACAAGGTTTCGCAAAAGCTAAATTCTTATTTCTATCTATACGTATATTTACCATCGAACATTTTTTCGAATTTATATTTGTTAATTTTTTTAATTTTAAAATCGCATTAAATTCACTGCAAGTATGCTTCTCATCCGAGAAATCTTTGCCAGTTTTTACTGAGGTTTTCCTATTTATCAGGTTAATAGGATGTGTTTTGGTATTATTTTGGCCAATAGATATTATACGGCCCTTATGCATTATAAAAGAAAAATGGTGGCATCTTTTTTTAGAAGATGAGTCCATTAAAGAGAAAGCTAGGTCTTTCAATCTTTGTTTGTTCATTCGCACGAATATACTTCTTTTTGAAGTTTTAAATCAAGACTTTTATTACTTTCTGTAAAACTTTTATCTATAAAAATAACCTTATTGGTTGGTTGTATAGTTAATCTCCCATTATCTAATTCTATGAATTTAAATTCTTTCGATTGCTCTGGTGCCTCTGAAAATCCATCTAAAATTGGTGCGACCGTAAAAAGATAAGTTCCTTTAAATTTTTTATTTTTAATTATTGCTTGGCATTGTAAGTTTTTTAAATACGTATATTCTACAGCCGACCAATGATAACCATAGCAATCCCAGAGTTGAGCCTGATTAATATTCCATTTTAAAGGCTTCTTTTCATTAAAAGAAACGGCGTGTGGTGGCAAGTTTCTATATACAGCCCCAGATTCAAACATTACATTTAACCCCCAAGCTCTTCCTGGAAAACTGGAAAGACCAAACCACACAGCCGGAATAAACCCTATATTAATTTTATGCGTAAATGAAGAATCAACCCAAATATACTTATGATTGGGTATTGATCCTATAAAAGAATTCATGGTAAAGTTTTATGTTTCGAAGCTTTTTATAGTATTATTATTAAATAAATACGGTTCTATTTCTTTTGAGTATTTATTAAGTTTTAATAATTTTATACATTCCATATCAAAACTGTGTTCATCTATTTTTGAATTCAAATAATTATATAAGTCTATATATGCCGCATCTACAATATGACCATCACCTTCTAACATAAATATATACTCCTAGCGCTAAATTAGTAAGTTACATTACAGCTACATCAATATTTATTGTTTCTGGTTCAATTAAAGGTACTGCTACCGTTAATAGACCATCAACATAAGATGATGAGATGTTTTTCTTTTTGACTTTTTCGCTAAGAGAAAAAGATAGCTTACCTTTTCTTTGGCTAATGCCTTTTCTAAGATAATCATTCTTTTTATCTTCCGGCGATTCATGTTTAACATCGATACTAAGTAAATCATCTTTAACTTTAATATCAATATTATTTTTACCTACTCCGGCTAGAGCGACTTCAATTTCGTATTGCTTCGCCTCACCTTTGTCGTTTTTGATTAGTTTTATGTTGTAAGGATAAACAGCGTTTGGAACGTCCAAAGCTTTATCCCAACTATCAATTGCGTTTGTTAGCCAATTGTCATTGAACAGATCGGGTAATCGGCTAAAAACCCTTTCTGTGGACGAATAATGTCCTGGAATTAGTGTTGTTGTGTTTAATTTCATATTTTATATACTCCTTTAATAAGCAAGTTTATTGTTTTAACTTCTACTTAGCGCTAGAAGTTATACTATAATATAAAATATTTTTAAAAAATCAAATTAAAAATTCTTATTTCTGGTACGTGGATATAATACCCCAGTTTCTTCGATATTACGAATAAAATAATTCTTTTTAGGGTATATTTCAAATTGACTATTGCGTTCTTCAAAAAAACGAGCAGAGCGGTTAGGAGCACCTAAAAGTTCGCTAAATCTAGTATTAGAAAAAGCAAATAAATTGTTAGGATCTAATTTACCACTGACACTCATTCTATTATTAATATAATTTAATGCTAATTTTGTATCCATATTAGGATATAACTCCAAAGCGCAAGCAAGCATACCACAAACCTGAGGAGCTGCGTAACTAGTTCCGTATCCTTTATCTAATACTTTACCAAAAAGTTTTTGTGGGTCACTTCCGGTCACTCTTGGATCTCTCATGTTAGTAATATTTGTATCATAAGCGGCGCTAATAATATTCTCACCTGGCGCAAAAACATCAACTGCTGGGCCATTATTACTAAAATATGATTTTGTTTCTATAGCAAAAGCAGATGTCGCACCAACAATTATACAAGCTTTATCTCCTGATCTTAAAAACGTATTTTGAACATTATTAGATTTTATTCTTGCTTCGTTCGGAGTACCGCCTCTATTTATATAGATAGGAGTAGTGGGGGCGGTAGATAAATATAATCTATTATTATAATTTGGCCCGCCTGGGTTATCAATAAGAGTACTATCATTACCAGCAGCCGAAATAAAAATTATCCCTTCTAAAGCCCCATCTTCAAAATCTGTATTTACGGGTGTAGAAGAAGCTTCTACCCAAAATGAATAAGGCAAGCCTGATGATAATGGGGACGAAAGAGCACTTCCTATTCCAAGGTTTTTCAATGTAGAAGACGTAAATGGGGCTGTATAATTAATTCCACTATAAACTATACCAGTAATTCTACTAGTTCTAATATTTTCAGCTAACCCCCAACTGCAATTAACAATAGTTGGGTTTTTTCTGTTAGTTCCGGTATTAATTGGTTTATTTCTATGAAAAGCTCTTATATAATCTATTAAATAATTAGAATTTATATTATTAGGATCTTCCTCTCCATATGGGTTTAAATTATATATATTTGCTTCTCTAGCCCATCCTTGAGTATTTCCGCATGTAATTCCAGCTACAAAAATACCATGATCATTCCCACCTTGTATGTCTGGATAATTAAAATAATAATCATTGTAACCAGTATAATAAACGTAATTACCACTTGGAGTACCATTCACTTCTGGATTATGTTTAAACCAATTATATGGGATAAATCTTGATTTCCCTCTAGAATCTAAAAATTCTGGATGATCTGGGTAGAGAAAGCCGTCGCAAATAATTACGTCAACATCTTTGCCAGCGTAAGAAAAATTTATAGTATCTATTTTTTTCTCATAGCCGCTAGGATTTATATAAGATAAAATACCGGACCCCATAATACCATCAGTTAAGTCCACGCTGTTTGCAGTTCCCGTGGTTGTACCCCAGGAAGCTATGTTATTTCCTTTTATACATTGATATAAGCCCCAATTTTTACCATGATTAACCTTTACTTCGTAATATTTTTCAGCAGATTTGTCCCAAATACCAGATTGAATTATTGCGGCACGAGGTCTTATTTGAAAACCAAGATCCGCATTTGTCAAACTTACATTTAAAACACGCTTATCTAAAGCAAGCTGTTCGGCCTCTTCTTCTGTTAAAAAATAATGAGTATTTCTGCTATATTCTCTCCTAGAGGCTAATTCTATATTTCTATATGGAATAGTATCACTACCAAAATTACTTTCCATTTCTTTGTAAAAAGAGTCTAAGTCAGAACTAGAAACTAAAGTAACTATATATTCTTTTTTTTCCATATATAGTTATTCTAATTTTAGAATTGATATGAAAACAGTAACAGTCTTAGAAGAAGATGCTAAATTCTGGACTTTAATAGGTAATGTTGACGCACTTGTAAAAAATCCAATTGGACATGGGGCGAAAGTTACGGTTTTTGCTACTCCAGAGGTAATAGCTTCAGCTACAACGCCAGCATTTAAAGCTGGATCTGAAAATCTCGATCTATTTGCATCTGCGGTGCGTCTAGATGAATCTACGTATAAAGATACATAAGCCGAATCGGATATGGTTATTGTTTTTAAAGCATAGCTTTTACAGCCCGCTGGAATGTCCAAATTAGCTATTCCATTAGGTGCTAATACAGCTGTAGTTGCTGTTAAATTCACCGTTACAGGGTAAAAAGGAACGGCCCCATCATCTTCCTTTAAACTATTCCACTGAATTCCATCATAAGCCTCTAGTTTTCTAGAGGTTGTATTATAAATAATTAAACCAGTAGGAAGGATATGTGTTATTGTTTGAGTATTACCTACATTAATGACATTTTGCAATGCATTTCTTTGACTGGTTGTTAATCTAGGTGGTAAAAAGCCCTGAGTAGTAGAATTTAATTCTAAAATTGTAACGCCATTATTTATACTATTAGACCCAATCATTACCTTTTGTTTCTGGCCTAATGGTAATGATGGAAATTCTATTCTGGCTGGGTTAGTCTCTGGTTGGATCTGTAAAAGAGTAGCATTTGTTGAAGTATTTTTTAAATTTAAAATCCCGGAAGAATTCGATATATCAAAATTATTTGTACTACTAAATAACGATATAGTTCTATTTGTGGGGACATCTATACCAGCCAGAATATCCGTAGAGAAAGTTTTTATGCCACTAATAGTTTGATTTCCGCTAATTTGAACAAAACTAGAAGTATTTATATTAGCGCCCGTACCCCCACCGCCAACTTCGTTTTGCAATAAAACACCTACGCCATTTACCGTAGGGCGAGAAACAAAATTTTTGACACCACTGATCGTCTGATTACCACTAGTATAAACGATAGTTGAAGTATTACTGCTTCCAGTGGTAGTTCCAGCGGCTTCACCAACTAATAAAACACCTACTCCATTTATTGTGGGGCGGGATGTAAAATTTGTTTGACCAGCAATAGTTTTACTACCGGAAATAGGAACGTATTTATTTAATTCATTGTTAAGAAAAGTGAAATTTGAATTAATTTGACTATAAATTGCACTAGTAGGATTGAAAGAAGTGTTAATATAGGATAGCATGTATCCTTATTACACTCAAAATTTTACAAATTAAAAAATATTCTATGAATCAATCCCATTTCTTTATCGTACAAGAAAGAATTAACACCCCTTGTGTTATTTACATAACCTTTTTTAGTATGCCAAGCGTCGCTACCACTTAGAGAAGCTAAATACTGAATTTTAACGCCTTGTTGCTCTCTCTCCTGCATCATATGGAAATGCCCTAAATGCCAAAAACGATGACGGCATTGAGCCCAAAGATTTGACTGTTCTGTTGCCATAATGCCTACTAAATCGCCGCTTTTTTCTTCATTACCATGGGTAAATCCTATTAGATTTTTACCATACGAGTAATATTTACGACTCATAGCGGAATTATTAACATTTACATTAACATCTTTTTCGTATTTTACTTCAAGTAAGTCACCAAGCATAAATTCAGATAAATTACCATGATTTCCAGCCACTATAACTACGTCTACAGGCGCAATTCGTTTAAGTTTTTCAATCGTTTCAATTACTATCTTGCGTCCTTCTCTTAGAATCTTTTTAAACCTAGAGTCTACATCAACCCGCGTACCAGCAGTTGTCGCATTTTGCTCGTTATCAATTTGAAAAAAGTCATTTCCAAACGGAAATAAAATTTTATTAATTGGAAATTTAGAAGCTGCCTGTATAGTATAATCAATAGATTTATTAAGAGC